>OGIG01000094.1_pt1 | contig 85686 bp, 128 predicted proteins | sample 1571601 | NCBI WGS metagenome assembly OGIG01 (sample SAMEA2581953, study PRJEB24529) | metagenome | biome: Human gut stool | place: China | collected 2011 | reverse complement strand
CCTAGACCCACTGATTAAGAGTCAGTTGCTCTACCAACTGAGCTAAGGGTGCAACATTTAAAAGCCTCATTTCTGAATTGCGAGTGCAAAGGTACTACTATTTTTTGATTCCACCAAATTTTTTCGCAACTTTTTTCGAAAAAAATCAATTTTTCTTCATCTCGAAGGTTCCTAACGTATGCTTGTACCCCTTCTTATTGATGCTTACCACGCGGTATGTACCATCCTTTAAGTTTCTAACATCTAGCGTGTTATCCTTTGTCTGAAGGTACAGAATGTCGCATCCCTGCAGGGTTTCGACCATCAGAACGTCAAAAACGAGATTTTTTGTAGTTTCTGCAAGATATACCTTCTTTCCGTCACATTCGAGTAATTTCGCAGCTCCTGTGTTTTTGGCAAAAAGTGGATTTTCTTCCTCTTTTTCTTGGGTAGGCTGACTTTCGATGCCATATCCGTCCATTGAAGTTACGGCAACAAACAGATGTTTTGCATCAGAATTTTCTATTTTGAACGAATTTCCTATGATTCGTGCGGCAACCAGGTTGCGTGCATCGGTGATGTCAACCGGATATTTCTTGCTCGCGTATACATTATTATATATATAAGGGGTTGCGATTTTAGTGCCATCCGTATAGTTTGAAGGATTGTTCCAGGAAACCGATACATTGTTATCGGAGGTGATTACCGATAATTGCTGTGGCTGTTCCGGTTGGTTTTTGCTTGCCCAGGTCATCGGCGGAACCAATGATGGGTATGGGTTGAAGCGTTGGGTAAAGTCGAGAATACCCTGTTTGTTGTCCAAGAGGAACTTGTTTCTGAAGAAAGCATATCCCATTCCGAGGTTTCGGATGTGATACATTTCTGCTGTCACGTCATTGATGTTCCACTTTCCTTCTTTCGGATCGAGGAAGTAGATGCCTAGTCCTGGAACCACAATCTTGCCATGACTCTGCTCCTGCCAGTCGATGGCAAAAGGATAGAAGTGTTCGTCTCTGAAATACATCATAGGGAAGAGTTCGTCCATCAGCCCGCTCTTGAGCCAGCCCTGTGCATCCTGGCAGACTTTCGTGTATGCATTCCAGCCAAAGCTCCGGTATCTGCTCAGGTCATCATACTTTCCTACAGGTGAGCAGCTCATTTTTACCCAAGGTTTTTCAGCCTTCACTGCATCGTGAATCTTTCTTGCGATGTTGGTGATATACCGGCGTCCCTGTTCCCGGCTCACTTTGATGTTCCAGGTTTCAGGGTAACGGATGTAGTCGAGGTGAATACCGTCTACATTATATTTATGTGTAATTTCCCTGCAGATGTTTGCCAGATAATCGCCTGTCCGACTGTTTTCCGGATCCATGTATCCGTCGGCTCCAATCTTCTTGATGAGTTTCGGCATCTTCTGTCGGAGGGTTTTGCAGCCGAGTGCGTTCCATTTTCCTACAGGGATGGTTACCACCCAGGCATGCAGTTCCATACCGCGCTTATGGCATTCGTCGATGGCAAACTGCAGGGCATCATAGCCCGGACTTCTGCCCGGAAATCCTGACAGACATCCATCCCAAGGTTCGTATGCTGACGGATAAATCATGGTACCTCTTACGCGGGTCTGTATCAGTACGGTGTTGATTTTAGCCTGCTGTAACCGGTCCAGTATATCCGTCAGTTCCTTTTTCTGCTTTTCGGCAGAATAAGAAGACGGGGCATAAGAGTGTGGCCAGTCGATACCTCCTATGGTTGTCAGCCATACAGCTCTTACTTCATGTTTCGGCACCTGGTTATTGAACACGATACTCTGGGCTTTTGCGGCCAAAACAGAGCATAAAACGATAAAAAATATCTTAAATCTCTTCATAATCTTACAATTTGGCAACAAAGATACCAATATTTTTTTGTATCAGTATGGTGTAGAATAACCTATTGATAACCAAATCGTTACGCTTTCTGTTATAATACGTTTGCACGAAATTTGCATGTTTTACGTATTTTAACGTTACTTTATGGTAATGCAACAGCGCACTCTGTACCATCCTCTAATATCAGAAACATCAACAGTAAAGTCTGCAAAATTAGGGTTTACGGAGCGGCATATGACCTTCGTATCATCACCCTTTGCTTGGAATACATTCTTAATGATAGCTCCATTTACTGTATCGAGCACATAGGTGTTGCCCCATTCAATGAAAGCCTTCTCGTTAATCTTCTGCACAAGAACCTTACTACCGCTTGGGTATTCTGGCGACATACTATCCCCCGTGACTGAGATTGCCATCGAAATATTCTCAATAGGAGAAATTATCATTTCGCAATCATGCTTTTTTATCTGATACTCGAAATTGTTTGGTGTACCACCTTGCGCTGCAACCGGAAGAAGCGGTACTTTATAGAATTTGCCTTCCTCCTGTAGCTTATCGGTGTTAGTCATAAAACCCTCACCCGTTTCTAACCAATCAGCATTAATATCAGGGAAGACCTCTGAAACAGCTCTCTTTGTCTTCAATGATAATTTATCTGTATTATAGAAATGACTGATGCTTACACCAATCTTTTCCTGAAACTGAGCCATTGACATTCCCTTGTGCTCAGCCACCTTTTTTGCTCTTTCCAATAGTTCACCCATACGTTTATATTAATTATTATTAAAATATTAATAGAAAATAATAGTATCTCAATTTTTTTTATTAATTTTGCGGTGTAATTATAAAACACCGATATATTTCGGATGCAAAGATAATAATTTAATATTAATTTCTATATAAATTTATAGTTAAATATGGTTATTAAATCTCAAAAAGAAAAAGAAAGCTTGGTAGTTCAATCAGTTGAGAACTACATGAAGCATGGTCTCAAGAAGTCTGAGGCTGTGCGGCGGACAATGAGTGACTTCAAATATGCGTGTGAGGCTAGCATCTATGGCATCCTCAAACGCAACAAGGAGAAAGGAGGTAACGATGATAAACGAACCGCCTGATGTAAAGCCGAAAGGTAGATATTCGGTTAAGGAGACTGCTGAGAAGTTACGAGTTAGTGCGAACACCATCTATCGTTACATTAAGAGTGGATTCCTTAAGAGTATTGTAAGACCGAATGGGCAAGTTGCTATCGCAGGGTCAGAGATTACTCGATTTTGGGGTGGCGAGTATATATAATATATAATAAGGTGTAAATATGGAAAAGGAGATACAAGAAGCAATCACATTATTAGAATCCCAAGGTTATGAGATTATCCCACCACAATCTATCTCTGTTATAAATGAAGAGTTTGAAAAATGGTGGAAGATGTATGGTAAGTGTGTCGGCAAGCAGAAATGCTTAAAGAAGTGGATGCACATGACTAAGAAGGATAGAACCGCTTGTATAGCAGCTACGCCACGATATGTTGCATCAATCACTCAGAAAGTATATCAAAAGCACCCTCTTACCTATCTTAATTCCCGTGCTTGGGAGGATGAAATATATTCTGAGTATGACGAAGTACAGCAACAACAGCAGCGAACAGAGCTTAATTTCGCAAGAACAGCAGCAGAGGTCTTTAACGCTGATTAATTTCGAAGAGTGGGTAGAAACCAATTATCCTTTAATCAGTAAGCGAAAAGAGCCCGTATATTCACTAACTTCAGCTCTTGAAGATACCAATACATTAGCATCTTTAGATAATGATTATGGAGAAGGGTTCGCTCTAAAATGGGTAAAAGCTCAGTTATTAGATACCTTTAGACTTCTCGGTGCTGGTAGTTCTGTTAATAGTCTTCAAATTATCTTCATGGCAAGACGAATAAGAAGTATCTATTATTATCTATCTCCTAGCGAACTTACCTACTTTTTGGAATCATTGGTAGGTGGAGGATATGGAAAGATATATGTAGGTAATACTATTAATCCGCAGAACTTTATGGAAGCTCTAATGAAATTTGATTCAGAAAGAGCAACTAAGCTATCTCAGATAGCTAATGAAACCAATAAGGAGCGAAAGAAGAATGTAAAAGCTGATATTGATACCGTTAATGCTATCTGTAATAAGATACGCAAGGAATTGACTATTAAGCTTATGGGTTCTAGAGCTGGAAATGAATACAAATCGTTTAACGTTAATAAAAACAACAATGAAAATTGAAATCAAATCAATGACTTTACAGAACTTTAAGAAGGTTCGGAGTCAAGAAATTAATTTTAGCCACAATATGGTTATTAGTGGCGCAAATAAGGTAGGCAAGACAACTATCTATGATGCCTATCTTTGGGCAATCTTCGGCGTTATTAGCAAGAAGAATGCCACCGTACAACCTCTTGATATTAATAATGATGTTATTCATCATCTTGAAACCTCGGTCACTGTAGTACTTAACTATAATGATGAGCGAGAGGTTAAGGTACAGCGTATCCTTACTGAGAATTGGGAGAATAAGGGTACAGCAGATGAGAAGTTGCAAAGTACTACACAAGAGCGACTTATTAATGATGTTCCTCTTTCACAGAAAGATTTTAATGCCAAGCTCGAAGAACTTTGTTCGCTCAAAAGATGGCTCGTTTTGTCTAATATCAATATCTTTATGTCTTATAAGGTTGATGACAGGAGAAAAATGCTTATGTCGTTGGCTGGCAAAATCAATGAAGAAGAATTGATGAAGCCTTATCCTATGGTGTATAAGGGCGTAATTGAAGAGAAGAAAGAACTCTCCGATATGCTTACACAGCAGAAGGCAACAAAGAAGAAAGCGGAAGAGGAGTTAGATTTAATACCTGCAAAGGTTCAGGCACAAGAGGCTCTTAGAGTTGATGCCGATTTTACTGCTCTCAAAGCACAGAAGGCAAAGATTGATGCTGATATTGCTGCTATAGATGCGGCATTGGAGGGAACGACTGAGAAAGACCCTGCTATGGAAGAGTACCTCAATAAGTTGCAAGCGCATAACGTAAAGGTTGCGAATGCACAGAAGGTATGGCAAGATGCTAAGATTAAGGCGATTGATGAGCTTACGAAGAAGATTTCTACGGCTTCAACGAAAATCAATGACGCTAAATCTGCATATAATACAAATATGGAGACTAATACAAAATACAAGGTTTCCTTGGCAGAGGTCACTATTAATTTCAATAACAAGATTAAAGAGTGGAATGATGCTAACGAAAAGAAATTTAACTATAAGCAAACAGATGTTTGTCCAGTTTGTGGTCGTTCTTATACGGACGAAATGAAGGCAAAGGAATATGATAACGCCGTTGCCGAGTTCAATAAGAATAAGTCTGATGAACTCACGAAAATACAGAATGAGGCTGCTCAGATTAAGCAACAGATGAATGTCCTCAAAGGTAATATTAATACCTATGAGCAGATTACCAAGGCAAAAGATGAGGATAAGGTAAAGAATGCCCAATCTGAGTATCAGAAGTTAATTAACGAGCGTACAGAGAAGCAGAACCAAACTTGGGAAACTGCCGCGGAAAAGGTGGTCTTTGATAAAGACCTCGCCGATATTGAAGCAATTAAGCCTGTTGTGAAGGTTGATGCTACAATCGAAGAGAATAAGGAGAAAAAGAAGACCCTTGTTTCTCAACGTGACGAGTTAGTTAACAAAATCGCAGGTGAGGAGACCAACAAGCGTATTGATACAGAGAAAGAAAAGCTCAATCATCGCTCTGTTGAGTTATCTCAGATTATTGCTGATTGTGGTGAAGTTATTAGCCAAATCAAAGCTTACAAGAAGGCAAAGATTAATCTTGTTGAGCAAAAAGTGAATTCATATTTCACACTCATTCGTTGGAAGTTCTATCAGCAGAATAAGACCAATGACGATGAGAAGGAAATCTGCACCGCTATTGATAAGGATGGTATTGACTACGATAATACGAATGATGGAACTGTTATTGATATGGGCGTTGATATTATCAGCGGTATATCTAAGGCTTCAAATATCTTCGTACCTTTATTCGTTGACCGCAAGGAATCAGCAGAACACATCGTGCCCGTTGAACAGCAGATTATCTACTTGCAATGTATCTACGGACAGTCTTTAGAAATTAAATCACTTTAATTCATTATAAATATAGAGATTATGGAAGAAAATGGTATCGTGGTTTCACAGTCACAAGTTAGCGGACTTAATATGTTCGCAAATCAAGAAAGTTTTAATACTGGCTATAAGATGGCGCAGATTTTGTCTGCGTCCACAATTATTCCTGATACATTTAAAGGGAACATAGGTAATGTAATGATTGCAATTGATATTGCACAAAGATTACATACAAATCCACTTATGATAATGCAAAATACATACGTTGTGTATGGAATGCCTTCTTTCTCGGCAAAGTTCCTTATTGCTTGTATCAATGCAAGTGGTCTCTTCGCTACCCCTCTCAGATATGAATTTGTTGGTGAGCAAGGCAAAGATAATTGGGGTTGCTATGCTTTCGCAATAGATAAGCAGGGTGAGGTACTTAAAGGCTCTGTAGTTACTATTCATCAAGCTAAGATTAAAGGTTGGTACGACAAAAAAGGTAGCAACTGGCAAGCTGACCCTGAGCAAATGCTTCGTTATCGTGCTGCTACAAGATTTCAGAACGCCTATTGCCCAGAGATTACTTGCGGTCTTGCTGTTAAGGAAGACTTGGAGGATGGCGATTATACTGAGATTACCGCTAATAACGTTGAGCAGCTTTCTGCCGAAGAGAAGCTCGCACAAGCTCAGCAGCAAGAGGAACAGCAAGCTAATTCTCAGTCGCTCGATATGAATAATGGCGAGAATAAGGAAGAAAATAAGGCTGCTGATAATTCCCCAAGTGATAAGCAGGAAACCGCTCAGACCGCAGAAAATACGGCTCAAACCAAGCCTAAGGCTCAGCCGATGGGTAAGCAAGAAATGCCTGATATGTTTAAGCAGCAGTAAATTAACGGATAGGAGAGAGAAAAAAAATCTCTCTCCTATATATAAAATGTATAGAATATGCAATTAATTACATTAGGTAGTGGAAGCTCTGGTAATGGGTATATCCTACAGAATGATGATGAAGCACTTATCATAGAATGCGGAATGCCCTTAAAAGATGCCGTAGAAGCACTTGGAGGAAATCTCAAAAAGGTTGTCGGTTGCTTGATTACTCATAGCCACGGCGACCACGCAGGGTTTATTCGTCAGTATGCACGACCTTTCAATATCTTTGCAACCAAAGGTACTTTGGAAGAAAAGAAAATTAAGGAAGGTGATTTTCATTACAATGCCATACCGATGCTTAAAGAGTTTCGTATTGGTAACTTCGTTATAAAAGCTTTCGATACAGTTCACGACACCAAAGAGCCTTGCGGCTTTATTATCTACCATCCCGATATGGGAGATATGCTTTTTCTTACGGATAGCCATCATATCAAATATAAGCTATCTTTTCCGCTTGACTATATTCTTATCGAATGCAATCACATGGATGCGTTGGTTGATAAGAGTGTGAGAGAGGGCATTATTCCTAAGAAGGTTGGTATTAGAGCGAAAGCTACTCACATGAGCTTGGAAAGATGTCTGAACTGCCTTAAAGAGAATAAATTGGAAAGGACGAAAGCGATTGTTCTTATTCACATGAGTGCAAACAATGGCGATGCTAAATTATTCTCTTCTGAGGTAGCAAAAGCAACGGGTAAGGCGGTTCACGTTGCGAAGAAAGGATTCTCATTGGAGTTGATGAAATGAAAACTCTTGAAGAAATATCGTATTTGCATATCATAGAGCAACTACAAGAAGAAGTTAGATTGCTTACAGAGGAAAATAAGTTATTGCGTGAATCTATAAAACGTTACTTTAATGAAAAAAGAAGATAAAGAGCCACCTTGTTGCGGTAATTGCATTTCATTTACAGAAGAAGATGTTCTCGGTGGAGGTTTTTGCTGCGATAAAGAAGAAGGCACAGTTTGTTGGGAATGGTGTAATAAACATAAATACAGATAATTATGGTAATAGAAGGAAAACAAGTTAAAGAATGGGTAGAACGTGCCTATAACAATGCCGTAAAACACGGATGGCACGAAGAGAAGAAGCCTACGGCACACTGGATTATGATGATTAGTACAGAGGTTACGGAAGCCGTTCAAGCTGACCGCAAGGGGCGTTGGATGGATGACCTTGATAAAAGTGGGCTTGATTGTGTTATCGCTAACGACCACCACGGAGGTTTGGTTGAAAAATTCTACGGAGAACATATTGAGGGAACTGTTGAGAGTGAATTGGCAGACATCTGCATTCGTTTATTTGACCTTATGGGGTTGAAAAACGTAAAATGTAGAACAAAATATACAACCGATGAAGAAAATGTAGAACTCTGTAAAACAAGAGATTTTACAGTTAATGCATTCTTCATTTCAAGAGGTATATTAAATTTTGCCACCCCGAATAACTCTTTGCTCAGTAAAGCTTATTTTAATGATATAATCGTTGCTACCTTTGAATGGGCAGAATCACTAGGTATCGACCTTGTACAGCACATTAATCTAAAGATGCGCTATAATGAGACCCGTGAGTATCATCACGGAGGAAAGAAATACTAAAAAAAATAAGGCGGCTGCTCTTCACGAGTAACCGCCTTTGTTATCCTAACAATCTTATAACCAAAAAAAACTAAAACCTATAAGTATCTGTAACTATTGAAAATGTCTTATCTTTTTCTATTTTTATATATTGCCAAGAATATCATACCTACCATGAAGAGAAGCACGAATACCGCCGTAACCTTACCTAATCGGTAGAATGTAGCATCTATTTTATTCATCGGTTTCTCTATATACACAAGGTATGGAACAGAATCTTGTTTAGCTTTATCTAAGGAATCGATTTTGAGTCGATACTTGCTTAGACTATCCTTATATGATTTATAGTAAGAAATGCTATCTCTGAGCTTCTGTACGAATACCTCTGTATAGTTATGGCTCTCGTAGTGATATTTGGCTTGTCTGAGAATATTACCATCTTTATCAACCATTGTAGAAGTGCTATCTCTAATATGGTTTGTTTCAGACTTGCTATTTTCTTTTAGCTCACTTTGAGTTCTCTGATAGAGTTCAAAGGTCGCCGAAAGTCTAGCATTAAATATCGAATCCCAATGTGACTGCTTATCGCTGATATAAGTCTGTCTGGTAACCACCTTCGGGGTAGCCGTACACCCGATAACTATCTGCGTCATAAGAAACAGAAGCATTGAAATTGATAAACAATAAAACAAATCTTTAACCCATTTCATAAGCTTATAATATATTAAAGGCTTTCAAAGCTCTCTTCCAATATTTGGTTCTGCTCGGCAAGCCGTTTGTTCCACCATTAATTTTTTTTGTAACCGCTTCAATATCATTCTTATCAGCTACGGCATTCAATCCTCTTACTAACCAATACCACATACCGCTTTTTACTGCTCCTTTCGGTTTCTCCAAGAGCTTTGGCTCTGCTACAACATCACCTTTGCAGTACTTTGAGTTCGTGTAGGCTTGATAATTTGCCCTTCCTGTTAAATGCAAGAAGCCACGACCTTTATATCTGTAGCCGTCACCCTTTTGAGTATTGCCCAACATCTTTGCGAGCCTACCAACCTCATACTTATGGCAGTAGTCAGCATTACCGATTTCTCGCATGTGTACCAACTCTGCGGTTTCGTGAGCCACTTGTGCAAGGAAATGTGCCATGCGAAGTGGAGTATTGATATTAAAAGCATCTGCGTAATCGTTGATATAAGGAAGATATATATCAATCCTTTCTCCAGCTTTCGGCATGATGGCTTTCATTTGTTCTTTTGTTACTTTCATTTTTTATCCTCCGTTGCTTTAAATCCTTCTTCTAAGGCATCACCAACACCTTCACTCTTTGATTTAGCAAGAGCTACGATAAAGGCTTTAATGAAGCCCTTTATTGTTTTCTTTTCTACCGCTACGCCACGAACAAACAAGAAATGTCCTACTATGCTCGGAATCTCTATTCTTACCGCAATAAATGCAGTAACAACCCATCCACCCCAAATATAATCAATATCAATCTGCGGCAATAAAGCTCTACCAAGAGATACACCTACCATTATATAGATAAGGTAGTCCACAAATTTATTTACAGTTCTGCGCCTTGCCCGTGATGCTCTGAACTCATATCTATCAGCAAGGAGAGGGCTCTTGCTTTCTAAAGCATTTTTATGTCGAAGGCTACTTTCTTCACAACCAAAGCGATAGTCAGCAATGATAAGTAGAACGATAGCAATGAGCATCCATCGGGTATCGAGTAACATACAACTCAACTCATCCCCGAATAGCATCATCCCTGCCGCTCTTGTCCCCGTATTTCCTACTTGTCCTACCATATTTTGTTTTTGATGCAAAGATAGCTTTTAAAATTGAAAGACAAAAGAAAATAGATAATCGGGTGTAAACAAATAAAGAGGAACTTACCAAAAGCTCCTCTTTACAAATGATTCAAACAGTATATCTACTTCAAAAAGTATTCTCTTATATTATATACGCCATCCTTATCTTTCAGTAGGTCAAGGGCTAATTTGTAGGCGTATTCTACAAGTTCTTCCTCATTTATATCAGAAAGAGATTTCTCGCCCTTTATTATGGCAATGGTCTCTCCGTGGTCGCTTATTACTTGATTCATGGCTATATACAGCGCATAATCATTGTAATATGGCTTATCCTCCATACATAAGCCCAACTTCTCCATTTCGTCCAACCATCCTTGCATATTCCAAGTTGCTTCGGGATTCATCTTACCGATAATATCCAAAGCCTCATTCTTGGTGAGATAGTTCTTCCATTTGATGGCGCAGAGCTTATCAAGATACTCTTGCGCCAACTCTGGGTGTTTGGCTGCCATATCCTGCATCATGCAACGCATGGTGTCTCCGAATGTGTGCATATACTTTACGTTGGTTGATGAAGCCATCATTCCATACAGCTCATCAAATTTACTCATAATCTCTTTTGCTTCCATATCTTATATATTTTAACCTATTATCAAATCTTTCAACTCTACAAAATCCTCCTCTGTGAAGTTGATGCTTCGCTTGCTTCCAAAGAGGATAGCGGTTGCAATTCCATCCGGCAGGTCAATAGACACAACGCCTTTATCGATATGTCCGTGAATAAAACCTACATCGAATTTGTAATCTTCCACGGATTTTAGCATCTGCATCATATCTTCAAATATCGTGTTGGCATCTATGTTTCCGTTCTCATCGGCGATGAATAGGGTAGCGTTGTCTATCGATTTATCCCACTTATCCTTATTCTTGGATATGATATTATGCGCCGCACGTTTCATATACACTGATGGTATGGCTAGCATCGGGTTAGCCTTAACCATATCGTCTATTCTTGCGTCTGCCCAAACGTCAACCGATTCAAGCAGTTTCTCTTTAAGCTCTGTTATATTCATTTCTTAGACCCTCCTTTCTTAGCTTGATTCTGACCATTAATCATTGCGAGATAATCCTTGTATGCCATATCTGGATAATTGGTGAGGTAGTCATCAAGCAAGGCTCGCTTCTGTTCCTCCTCCTTAGCCATCTCCTTCTTTAGCTTTGTTACGATGGATAGGTGATGCTTCAAAGCCTCCTTGCCTTGCTCTGTCTGCTCTATACGAGGTCGGATAATGCGTAGTTCCTCATCTTGCACAAGCTTAGATACGTACTGCAAACTCTCCACGTATTCTTGGTTTTGTATCAAGAACTGCTTCTGAGTATCTGTAAAACTATCCTCTATCTTATCTATCTCATCGAAGAGTGGAGTAGAAGATACCTGCGTCTGCATATTGATAGATGCTCGCTTCTGCTGTATTGCCTCATACATCTTCTGTAGCTCAGCATCCATCATTTGCGGCTGTTGCTGACTTGTGCCCATATCAAGCAAAGGGCTGTTTCCGAAATTCATCATAATCAATATCTTTAAGTTGGTGATATATTATAGAGAGGTGAGAGGGCATCCACCAACGAGGGCAAACACCCCTCACCAACTCATTTTTTCTTAGTCTTTTTTACGGACTTTCTTGCTCTGTTACGCTCCTGTAGTGGGCGTGGAAGGAGCAATGCTGTTACAGCAATAGCTGCCGTAGCCCGAAATTACTGGCGTAGATGGGAGTACCAACTGACCACGCAAGCAATTGCAGGTCTTCTCGTTAACGTAAGCCATCATAAGCTTCTCCTTGTAAGGAGTGAGGGCTTCCATAACGGCTACCTTCTTGTCGAGGTCGCTATACTTAGCCTGTAGTGCGTCATACTGGTCTCTCTGATTCTTGTACAAACCAAAGTCTGCATCAATCTGAGACTTGTAAAGACCGAACTCAGCCTGCATTGCACGGCGGTTCTCAGCGTTGATAGCATCGTTAGCACCCTTATACATAGAGAACTTCTCTGCGATGTCAGTTTCACGCATAGCGTAGAACTTGTTAGCGGTGTCGAGCTTCAAACCGAACATGTCGGTAAGCAGCTTAACCTCATCAGCGCATTCCTTCTCCATTACCTGCAAGGCAGTTGGCTGATTAGCATTCGCATTTGCGCCATAACCGTAAGCGTTGATGTTAACGTTCTCAGGCATATTGCCGCCGAGTGAACCAAACACACTGCGATTACCTCCAAATAACCAAGCACCAGCACCGAGTGCTGTGCCGATGATACCAAGGGTAAGACCAGCATTGCCTGTTGCCTTAGAAGCATAATCATCGTGCTTCTTTCCCTCTTCGTAGATTTTCTTCTCTACGACCTTTGCATCTGTCATTTCCATAATACAATCTTTTGAAATCCTTAATATTAACTAACACTATTGTAACGTTACGGATGCAAAGGTACAAAGAATAGGGGAGAGCAAATATAACTCTATCACACTTTCTTTTAGTGACTGATTATCAATGATTTAAGGTGATAGAAGGTAGCATCATCTATTGTTACGTATAATTTAAGGCAAAAAGTGCGTATATTTTTCGGGGAAATATGTGTGTTTTTTGTCTATTATATTGTACTAAATAAAAAAGAGAGGCAATCACTTACCTCTCTTACTCAACTTGTAAGGAATACTTACATGTTCAACTATTATTTTCTCTTGCTCTTTATGAAGTGAAGAATATCCCACTTCTTCCAATATCGGGTGTGCCCACGTTTCTTGCATTCGCCATGGGGCAAATCGCCCCTAGCCACCATCCTGTTAAGGGTAGCATCAGAAACGTGAAGCTTCTCCTTGACTTCCTCGGTAGATAGCATCGGATTGAGAGCATACGGCAGATAGTTCTCACAAAGGTCTTCTATCTCATCGCTACTCATTCCGCAAGCAGTTACCTTCTCCCCTCTCTTCTCTTGCTCGTCTGCTCGAAAACAAGAATCCGATAACGATTTTAATAACACTCCCAAGGTGTGATAACCAAATAACTTTCCCATATCATTATAATCTAGAGATTAAACTTTGACAGCCCTTGCCTGAGAAATACTTATCGGCAAAACCATATACATAAAATATAATGGTCATTACAAGTATTACAACATTAGCTTCCACCATTTCGTTGGTGGTAAAAACATTCCAGTATACGATATGAATAGCATTTATCCCAAATAGGTAGATGATCATCGGAATACGCCATCTGTAGCAGAGCCAAAAGAATCTGCTCGCAATTATAAGTACAAGCGGATGGATGTAAACGGAAAAATAGATAAATGCTACCGATACCCAATTCTCCTTAAACCATACGCACATTTCTTTTTCATGAGACGCAAATGTTACCATGCATGCAATATGAAAAAGCATGATAAACAGAGGCATCACTTCACAATAATACTTAAACCAAGTGAGTAGCTTTATGCTGTAGCCTCTACCTGCAAGGATAATGACGTTTATCATTTCGCTAACGTCCATGTCCTTAAACATTACTCTTGACAACTGTACAACACCGACTGATTGAACTAACCGATGGACTTCATCTTCTTCCTCTTTAGTCATAAATTCTTCTCCTTTTGTTTTTTGATTTATTATTTATTCTTAGTTCCTCATTCTTAATAATAAGGAAAGTTCTGCAAAAATAAACAATTCTGCACAAAAATATTTATTTTGAGCAAAAATCTAAAGTTAAACTTTGCTAAAGTAACAATCTGAAAGTAATAAGTCACAAAAATAGCGTTAGAACGGCTTTCTTGCCAAATTCTAACGCTATTATTATATCTACACTGGTATTATCCTATCACAACATCAAGGGTCTCCATATCAGCGAACTTCAAGCCGCAATCCTTAGCAGCTTTGAACAGCTCCTTCTCGTCAACTTCCTCAATGGCTACCTCTACCTCCTTGTCGGCAAGTTCCTTGAAATACTTCTCGGTCTTCTGCTTCTGATTGAAGAAGTACTCATTGACCTCAGCGAACTTGGCTGAATCGTCCTTGGTGTATTCGTAGCCCTCATCGGCGTGCTTCTGCTCCAACTGCTGGCACTCCTGAAGCTTGCGCTGCATCTCCTCGAACTTATCGTCCTTCAAGCTCTGCTGCGCTTCCTCCACATCCTTGTCGTAGGTATCGGCTACTTGGCGCAGTGCCTTCATATTCTTCCAAACTCGCATAGCGGCATCATCGCTCATTGATGATGTCTTCAATGCCTTCAATGTTCTGTAGGCATCAACTGCCTCAATTGTCTTAATCTTTTTCATAATTGTTTCTTTATTTTTATGTTATACAATATTCTTCGCCAGATTGCCATAGCAGAATTCCTTTCCTATTAACAGTGCAAAGTTAAGAAAATAATTCCGAATAACAATGCAGGAGGAGCAAAATTTACGAATTTTAAGAATCAGCTTCCCCACGTTGGATAATCACTAGGACGTAATGTGTCTGCTTTCTCGGTGAGAACGTAAACCACAAATACATTTCTAGCATATTTGTTATATTAAGAACATCTGCTTTTTAATGCATAATATAACTACCACCTGGAGGAACTTGTTTCCATCCACCATCTATATTAATTTCAAAAGATAATTGACACATTTGTCCATAATAACCTCCTTCATAAACATTATCAAATCTTATATATATATCAACATAATCTGTTCTATCACCTTCAGGAATAGTTACAGAACCTGTACTTTGACCAGAGCTATTAGATACATAACCTCTTCCGTATGTTGTCTTATTGTTACCATAACCACAAACACTTCTAAATATACCATCAGTAATTGTAATTGTAGCATCAGGAAGTTTATATATTCTAGCTTTACAAATACAACTAGCACCAACTAATTCTCTCAACGATGAGAAATCAACAAAACCACTAGAACCACTTTTAATACTTTCCATATTAATTTGTCTAGGATAATATTTAAAACTAATACCACCTGGAAGAGATATGAAAATTATTTTTGTATCATCATATAAAGTTGCATTACGAGTATATGCTAAAAAAGGCACAATATCAATATATTTATCTCCACTACCTATATCAAAAGTTATTTCTCTACCAGCATATATATAATCTGTTGGTTTTTTGCAATTGCCAACATAATAATTTTTATAAATCTTATCAGTAGTATTATATGGTGAATTATAACGAATTTGAATCCAAAAAGACCAAGCTAAAGATAAATCGGTTATTATATCATCCATAGTAAGATTTGTGTTATTATCCACATGTGTATTCATATATAATACACAATTAAATTTACGAATTGAAGAATAATAAGCTTCAACGGTATGAAATTGAGGAAGAGAAGTCAGAAATGTATTGCTTGCTGCTTTACTATTATAGTTTCTAAAATCACTTAATCTATAAGGAGAATTAGCACCACCTTTTGGAAAATGTTTTCCTGATACACTTGTACTTGTATCACCATGAATACCGCCAACTCTACCATATACATTATCTATATAAAAGTTGTAACAACCATTAATTGCAAAACCTTCTCCTCCATAATTATTACGTAAGTTCTTATAAGTATCCATAGGTATATTCATACCACAACGAACAACACAAGTGAATTTACTATATGAAGATGTTACTATTTCCTCAGAGTCTTCTCTAATAGGATATTCTTTAAATTCACCTTTACAACTAATAGGTTTATACTTACTCCATATATTTATATTTTCACTCTTACAAAGAGTAGCAAGGTCATTGCTACTCTCTCCAAGAGCTCGTTTAACATCATCAATGCTAACAGGAGCACTAATAATTCCAGTTTCACTATTGTAAGACATAATCTTTATTTTTTTAATATTCAACTTTAGTTTCTAATTCTGTTACAACTCGCTCTACTGTTACATTGAACACTTTCGCAAGCTATAATATAAATCGTTTCATACGCTTAATCTTTAGAACTTAAAACACTAGGCAAGGCAGCTCTATAAGAGCCACCCTGCGTTAATACTTACTCTGATGCCTCGCTTGCCATATTAGCGGCGATAGCGGAATTGACCTCCTTAATCAATGCTGATACCTCACTGAGCTTGCTCTGCGGAACACCGCTGATGTTGTAGGTCAGCTCGCTGCCGTTGGAGCTTGCGTTGGCATTGCCGAGATAATTACCATTTGGGTCACCATAGATACTCATATTGATGCTCTCGATGTTGCCACCCGTCTTGTCAACATTGTAGGTGATTTCTACTCGATAGCCGCCCTTGGTATAAGTGGCGGTTGTCTGTTCACTCTTCTTGTTAATCTTTAAATTCTCCATTTTCTTAACTAATTTAATAAATTAATATTCTTGTTATCTAATCTCTTCTTGTTGCAGTCTTCCTTATCTCCACTCAATCGCTGAACCTCTGATTCGAGGAAGACCACCCGAGCCTTCAACCTGCTGACCTCATCGCCCACCTGCTCGATAGCACCGAATGCCGTTGCAATCAGCTTCGGAGACCAGTAGTTAATCTTGTAGTAGCCCTTCTCGTCAGTCTCCACGATGTCCTTTAAGTGAGGGTTGCACAAGACGTGTTGGGCAATCCAACCGATAGACCTTGTGTTGTCCTTCTTCCAAGCGAAGCCATAAGTGCCACCCATTGCCTTGATGATACCCAAGTAGTCCAGCTTCCGCAAATCCTGCTTCAAGCGGATGTCAGAAGATTGATAAGCTGTAACTCCACCTTTAGCAAGAATGCTATTAGGGAAGTAAGTATTCATATTATAATCAAAGTTATATATATGACCTGTATGACCCATAAATCTATCAGTAGGAAATGAATACTTAGTAAAAGCAAATATTCGTATTTTATTTACTACAGTATTACGTAAAGCAGTAGTCTTTTGGTCATGTTTAAATCTAAATCTAATATATCTTCTATCATTATTTCCTACACCATAACCAGCATTACCATCATGTAATAGACTTATATAATTAATTTGATTCCATCCAGTCATATGTTTAGTATAAGTTTCAACTATAGCACCACTATTGTTTAGTATATCTACAGTACAAATAGTATCAATACCATTCGATATATCAACACTAGCAAAATAAGGTTGAGCATAACAACTATTAGAAATATAAAATGAAACTATCAATTCATTCTTTTTTACTTGAGCTAATTTCTCAGCATCATTATTACCAGTGATAACATTATAACCTAACCAAACTTGAGTCAAACCTGCATTACTTGCATACATATTAAATTTCGCATCATTGCTCATAGGATAATTAGTCCAACTATTACCGCTATCGTTAGAATATTGTATAGTTACTTGATTAACTTGTATACTATCAGTAATAGCAGTAATTCCAGAACATAAAGCATCAGCTGAAACATAACAACTAGTTCCTTTATTATTAACTTCATAATTTGCAGGTAGTATACCTTTATTAGATATTAATCCAGTAACTGATAAATTACCACCGATAGTAGCAGTGCCATTGATAGTAGCAGTGCCATTGATAGTAATACCAGTTGAAACAATATTATTAAAATGAGCATTACCGTTTTGATATATATACCAATAATTAGAACCATTATGACTACATATATTTTGAACTTTCACCCAATTACTATTATTAGCATTACCTAAATATAAATCACCACCACTACCTCCAATTCTAGCTCCACTATCAGGAGTTATAGTCTTAATACCTGCAAGTCTAAGTGTACCATCAAGTTGAGGAGTATTAGCATTAAATGCAGAACCATCAGCTATACCAAGATAAATAGTTTTATCAGAATGATTATATTTAAGACCAGCCCATTGATTCCAATCCCAACTAGTTTCACCAAAACGAATAGCCTTACCAGTATTGAATATTACTTGACCTTCAAGAGCACTAATCCAAGCAGGACTAGAACCATTGCTTAATACTATAGCTTGATTTTGACCATTACTTCTAATACTAGCAGTGGAATAAATATCACCTACAACATGAAGTTTATAAGCAGGTGAATTAGTTCCAATACCAACATTACCATTAGTTGATATAATCATTCGTTCATTAGAGCCATCTCCTGATTGTTTAGTACCTGAAAAGAACTTTACGTTCGCAGTATTACTATAACCAATATATAAATTAGTATCACCAGCATAAACTCGACTAGCATTTAAATGTCTAGCCCATACTTGTCTTGTATAAGTGTGAGCCGCTTCTGAAGTAGTTGTTCCAATACTATAAGAATTATCTGCACTAAATTGTATATGACCAACTTTTGATAAATTACCACTAACATTCCCAGTACCATCAAAACTTTGACCCCAAATAGTTCTAGCAGTTTGAAGTCTAGTTGCAGAAGCAGCAACGTTATCGGTAACAGGACTAACTTTATCTGGTAAACTTGTAAGATTTGTGCCTTTATGTTCAAAGACAAGAGTACCATTATTACTTTTTGATATTATTCCATAAGAACCTGAGTTCCAAGCTCCTGATTTATAATACACATCATAATAATTATAGTTAGATGATTGTACTGTAGGTAAAAACCAAAAATCACAAGTTCTACCACTTACAACTTTCTTTATTATTGAAATTGAACTTCCTCCATTATTATAAGGATGTTCAGCTGTAGAAATTCTAATTTCTATTTTAGCACTATGATACCTCGTCCTAAAATCTATTTCACAATCAATAGTAGAATAACCTGATGAACATGCTATTCTAAATAAATGAATGTAATTATAAGGTGCTGTACCTGAAGTATAGATACCATGTCTACCAACAATCCTAGTAAAAGCAGACGCATGTTCACCATCTACAGTATCTGCATTACCAGCACTACTAGCATAATTAACACTAATATTACTAATACTTTTAGTTGTTCCACCAACTGTTATACTAATTCCCTTATCAGAATTAGATAGAGCAGTAAGAAGACCACTTGCATGGTAACCGTCTACAGTGTCAGAATTACCTCCGTTAGCAGGAAGAGTAGTAGGTATCTGACTAGTTAAAGCTAGAGTACCTGTAGCTCTAGGAACAGTTATATCGTGTGCTATAGTTTCTGCACTAGAATTTGTATTATACCATCTAAAATGAATTTGCTCATTTGAAGCGTCATCACCTACCGCTATTTCTAAAGTTCCACTATTAGCAGAAGTTTCTAAATGTCTAATCCATCCACTATCATTATTTGAATTACCATTATATGGGTCAGCAAATGCTATACCGTTAGAATAAAGAATCGTTCCACGGCATGAAGTATTATATGCTAATCCGCTAGGCATACCTGCTACAAGAGTAAGTCTATTATTATTACCTCCAGCTGTGCCAACCCCTTGTATCCAAATACGATTATTATTCATAACAAGTTGATGGTCAAGGTTTATATTTTTATTATCAAACCATAACCTAGCGTATTTGTCTTCGGTTGTATTATATAATGCAATACCAGCAACAATATCGTTATTAGCAGATTTAATACAAAATGTACCACCTATATTATGGTCACCAATATAAACATCATCTCCTACTAAATACCAAGTATTATTAGCAAATTTAGGATAACGACTATCAGTAAGTCTACTATCATGAATAGTAACATAGTTTGCTAAACTTTGATGAGAAGTAAGATAAGTTCCTAAATCTACAGCAGTTCCACCAGTAGCTGCAATAGTTTTAGTAACACCGTTAATCTTTACACTATGAGTATGACTAGTTGCCGACTTACCACTAAGAAGTGAATCTACACTACTTTTGGTATAATAGTTAGCAAGACTTTGGTGAGAAGTTAAAAATGTAGCACCTTTAGTAAATGTAATACCCTTTCCGCTTTTAGATACAGACGTGATAGCATTCCCACTTCCACTTACAGATATTGCATTAACGTAACCATCAAGTGACTGATGATTAGTTAAGAACGTACTACCTTTAACTACGCTGATAGTAGTACCATTCTTGGTGACAGACGTAACCGCATTACCGCTACCGCTGACAGAAATAGCAGTAGCACTACCACCTTCCAAGCTAGAGATACGAGAATCAAGAGCCTTTATGGAGTAGGCAGAGGCAATCTCACTCAGCGATTCTGATGTAAGCTTCAAGGCATTTGAATAACTCTTCACACTGCCGTTCAAGCCGCCACCACTGGATGATGATGTCCCAACACCATAGGCAGAAACACCACCACTAGTATAGAGGTTTGCCACCTCGTTAGTCGTAGTGTTCGTAATCTTCAACGCCTTATTGGTTGCATCATACTCCATCTTTATGTTGCCGATGGAGATGTACTTTCCGTCAGGCACGATGATACTTCCGTTAATATCGGCAGTACCGTTAAACGAGTTACCCCAAAGCTTGCGAGTATTCGTGAGCTGGAGAGCCTTTTTCGCAGAACCGCTTGTAAAGTAGCCCTGCAAGGTGGTGATACTCGTCTTGTTGGTGGATATGCCCGAAGCGTTCACCCCTTCTGCCTTTTTCGCTCTTGTTACCTCGTCAGATATAGACTTATTGATTCCATCAACGATACCACTTAAAGTGTCTGTCTGCGCAATATTGGCGAGGAAGCTCACCACCTCGTTCCACTTATTGATAACGCCGTCCGCAGTCTCCTCGTCAGTAGTTATAAGGGCGTACCAGTCATAGGCACTATCCCAACAAGTTACCTTCGTTGATGTAATGCCGTCCAGTACAGACTTATTGCTATGAGTATGCTTTGCCGATACCGCACCATCCCAAGCCGTCTGCTTTGCCGTTGTCGGTATAGAATAACCCGAAGCAAGACTAATAGCAAACGTACCGCTTGTTGTGATGACCTTTGTTGCGCACGTCAAACCAGTAGGAAGGGTAAGAGCTACAGATGTAACAGTACCCTTATTGGTAGTATAGCCCTTTGCATCAATCTCCGCTTTGGTATAATAGCTTGCGAGAGACTGATGAGCAGTCAGATACCCTTTATCATTGGTAAGCTGGCTTACCTTCGTGATGCGGTCAGTGATTTCTGTCCACTTATGGGTATGCGCACTAGGTGTGAATGTTGATGGCTTACCCGTGATGTTATTCCAAGAAAGGCTCAGACCGCCAAGCTCTGATGCTATATTGTCAATTCGGCTGCTGAGAGCCTTGATAGCATAGGCATTCGGAATACTAGTCAAGTCTGCATCCGTATAGCTTCCTTCTAAGATTCTCGCATAGCTGATTACGCTTGCAATCAAGCCGCCACCACCCGTGGTAGATGATCCTGCTCCGTATGCGGTAATACCACCAAGAGCATAGAAGTTAGCTGCTTCCTTTCCAGCAGCGTCCTTGGATAGTCGAAGGGCATTGTTGGCACTATCATACGATAGATAGATTCCACCAATTTTTAAGCTGCCTTCGGTTGTCACGTTACCCGATACGTCAAGATGAGTGAAAGGCTTCTGTGGGTCGATAGATAATACGTTTGCCAGCTTTGTTGTGTCGGTCGTTCCGCTCTTCCATACAGGAGCGAAGAGAGCGAGCTGTACACCAACATTATTCTTGTTGATAATGAAAGATGTCGGGTCTGCGTGCAAAGTACCGTCTGCGTCCCACCAAAGGTTGCCGTTGGCGAAGTAGCCAGTTCCGTCAAAGCGTAGGAGGGACTTGGCAGCAATTTTCTTCTCTTCCTCTGTTGTCGTGGAGGCTTGCTTGTCGATAGCCTTTCCACCTAACCAAAGGGCGATGCCATTCTCCTTCGTGTCCGCTCCATTGATACCTGCGGTAACATTTCCCTTATCGTTACGTAAGGCTATCAATGTAGAGAGGATAAGACCACCCTTGACTACTGTGTCTCCATCAACAAGAGCAGCCTTGATGTATTCAAGACCTGCCATATTGGTGATGAGCTTAGTATTGAGACCATCAAACAGATTAGACGTAATGTAATTGTTCGCCACACCCAGCTTGTCGTAGAAAGCCTTATAAGCATTCGTGAAGTTGGTATACTTCTGAGCCGCAGCCGCCTTGATGGTAGCCTTTCCTTTTGAATCAGAAGCGTTGTATCTGCTTACGATGTCAGAAAGATAGGTAATGAGTTCATTTTTTGCGCTATCGAGTGTAGCCTTAGCTGAAACCAAATCCGTTTTATAGGTCGTTTCTTTACCATCCTTATCCAACAAGAACTTAGAGCCAACAACATTATTATACGACTCAACGGCTGCATTATAATCGTCCTCCAGTCGCTTGCTATCCTGTGCGATAGCCGCAATCTCAGAACTATCCAAGTAGCCATCAGAGGTAAAAACATCGAAAGCCTTCTTATTGTTAGATACGGTCGTTCCGAGGGTAATCAAATTAGTTTGCGTGTTCTTAATCTCTTCTTGCGCCTTCTCAGCAGCTTTCTTTGCTTCCTCTGCCTTCGTGTCATCGGTATACTTGCTAGCCAATTTCCAATCTGAAATATTAAACTCTTCACCTTCTGCCTTGGCGGTGGAACACTTCAAGATTTCATTCTTGTAGGTACTGCCGTCAGAAGGATAAGTTGCGTTGACCCACATATCGTTCACGTCGTATGGTGGAACTGGCTGAGAGCCGAAGATACGTCTCTTTGATTTTGCATCTTTGAGTGCTTGTCTTGAATCTTCGAGTGCCTTGGTCAGCTCCGTATCTGTGATGATAATCCACTTATAGGTAGAGCCATCCTTGGCAAAGCGGTATGCCTTGCCCGTCTTGTTGTCATAATACAAATCCCCGAGATGGTTTTTCATCATGTCCGTGTCCCATCCGCTAGCAGGTTCGGTCTTGAGTGTAGGAACGCCGTCATAAAACCAAGTCTCAATAGCTCCGTCTATCTGGTTTTGAAGGTCGGTAATCGTATCCGATTTCTTGATAATGGTCTCAACGGCATTCTTATCCAAACTCTTGTCTGCGATATACTTATCCAAGGTCTTTCCATCGTAGGTGGACTTAATATCCAAGTCTCCCTTGATGGTTACTTTCTTCTTGTCGCTATCATACTTGACGTAGGAATCACCCTCGTAGTTATTGGCACTAGTAGGTCGGTCTCCGAAGTACATATCTCCGTAGACGTGGAAGAAAGCCTTGTTCGTCTGCTTATTCACACCATATTCCACATACTCCCTATTGGCAAAGGAATAGCTGTTGATGCCGTGATAGAGGCTGATGGATGGCGAATAGGTATCTACCGCCGAGAAGATAAGGCAGTTCTGACGTTCTACATCGGTTCTATTACCGCACTGCGATAACACATCACCTTTCGCAGGTACATCGCTTGCCGTAGCGCAATCGGTATCAGAGAGGTCGATATAATGATATTTCTTTCCTTCCAGCTCTACAGGGTCTTCATCACGACCGATTGCCAATCGCCAATAGAAGTGATTGCCAGCCTTGTGATAAGTGCCCTTGCGAACGTTGAATGATTCCGAGCGCACTTGGTCGTTAACCGCGAAGTCGTTATCTACCTCATCACCATCCTGCTCTGCTAAGAAATAGCAACGATAAGCCTTCTGTGACACATTATTATATGTCACAGTAACCTCTTCTACCTTATGAGCCACCACGCCACCAGCAGGAGAGATTATCACCTTACCACCGATGGTGGATGTTTTATTGATGACCAGCTCCTCGAAGATAGCCTTCATTCTTACCTCCAAGTAATCTGTGATTAGGTGCGAACGACCTTCTGCATCTGGAGTCCACGAGCCTCCGTTCTCATTGTTGGAGTTACCGATAAGCAATCCCTGCAAGAACTTCTGAATCTTCTGAAAGGTGATAGTACCGTTAGCAATATCATCGAACTGCTTAGATATAAAATTATCACTTCCGTACTTCGCAATGAGTTTTCTTAGCTGGGAAACGGAATATCCACCTCCGTTACCGCTACTTCCTCCGCTCGCAATAATTGTCTGTACGTCTTCTTTGAGCTGCGTAATAGTACCCTTAATTACTTGATTACCTATTGTAATCGACTGAATAAAGTCGTAATCAATATTAGTCGATAACTTCAACACTCTTGTCGCAAGCTCATATCCGTGTCCGTCCTTATACGTTACACTCTGACCGATTTGTAGTTGAGGGTTATCTTCCAAGAATACATCAGAATATGATTTAACCTCATAGTTATTCAAATCAGAGAGTAATCGCACAATCTCCTCCTTCGATTTCTCTAACAATCTATTTTGAGCATCCTCATGATAAATTGTATCAGCCATTGCAATGTTATAGAGAACTGTGATATTACACTTCAAAGAAGGCAATCTCTCTCCACGAGGAATAAGCATTTCTTCTTTGTTTGTTGGTATGATAACCTCATTATCCTCTTGATAAATAATTTCGTAATCACCAGCTAAAACAGAGAAATTATCCTTGCTAACATCGTCTGACGTGTGCGAGGATGATGCTTCTTTATGATAAATAAGCTCAAAACCTACATAATCGCCGTTAGTGCCACGACCTGCAAGTGGAGTAGAAAGCGCACCCATATTAAAGTTTGCTTCAAACGAGCAACCGATATTCTTTCCTTTGATAAGCAAATCATCTGTAACCTCAAAGTCATACCAATAATGAGTAACGCCATCATCAACTGTTGTATTGATAATTGTCTTTCCTTCTACTTTTTCTGTAGCAGGATAAGCCAATTTCATATACCATACTGTAAAGGTCTTATATTCCTTAACCGAGCCATCAGCATTATAAGAAATAGGTATTTTCTTATTATTATCATCAAGCACATACTTAACTCGCCCACGTACATTATATACATAGGTATTGAGCGAAGGATAAATCTGAGAAAAATCAAGCACCTTCGTAAAGAGAGGTTCTTTCGTTTTATCCGCTCTAAGGTCAAGGGTAGAATACTTATCAATAGAGTAGGAGCGTTCCTTTCCGTCTATTAATATTGTACCATTGCCCTCATCTAATTGCAGACGAATATCGCCAGATGAAACATTCTCACCTTTGCTATTTACTTGTGTAATATTTCTAGTACCGCCGAAGATAGAGAAAGCGTTATAGTAGCCTTCTTTGCTATTATTGATACTTGGTACACCTACATTCTTTCCAACCTCTAAAACGACAGGAGTTGCACCGATTAAGACCTTACCGATGTAGATAATTTCATCATCATAGTCAATATGCCATTCGCAGTTATCTCCAATAGCATTTGTAATTGCTGTAAGTGCAGAAATAAAATCGTTATCGCTGAATGATACATTGACAGTATTTGCCGTTACATTTGAAAAGATAACTTTCCATCCGCATTCGCCAAACATTAAATCCTTGTTAAGGAAATCTTTTATTTTTTCGCTAAGTGCAGATGTAGTACCTACGAAAGACCATACATTTTGCTTTACCTCTACATTCTGTGAATTACGAGTATAGATAAAGAATGGGGTCTTCGATAGAATCATCTTCGGATGCTGGAATTGAGGAGTGTACTTCCAAGAGCATTCATCTGATTGAGTAGGCTCATACGATTCCAAGAGAAGAAACTTCCTAGTAACCTCTCTTACTTTATCAATCTTATATGTATAATTGATATACGCACCAATGGGCAGAATAACCTTCTCAGCAGCAGAGAAAGACAGAGAAATGTAATCTGACTTAGATATTTCCTGTTCTCTCTTAGACGCTGATGTTACTTCTGCTTGCATCAGCAATTTATCGTTAATATCATATATCTTAATCATAACTTAATTCTATCATTCGGGTTATACTCCGTTAATTTGAGTACAAATTTACCTCTTTTTAGACCGTAATCACCAAACTGCGAGCATTGCGTGTAAACAAGTTTAAAAACCCTCTTTAGGCGAGGAACTTTCAAGCAAAATTCACCCGAATAAGCTATCTTATCAAGGAAAGCCTCATACTTCTGTAAGTAATCTTCTTCTGAACTACCTTCAAGAAAGAAAGAGATACTTACTTCACGCTTATCTTTCTTTGCATACTTCGATGTAGCGATAACCGATTGTCCATGTTCCAATCGACTATCGTTAGTTACATAGCTTTTTACTGGGGCTGGGGTCAGCAGAGCTTCTCGCCAACCCCTTACCAATGTAATACCGAAAGTATCAAGGTCAATGTAAGCAGTATCCGCTTCATCGACCAATTTTATAAAAGCATCATTCTTCATAACTTAATACTTATCCTTCATTAATTTATACATACTTGCGATGTCTTCACGTATCAATATAATAGGGGCAGTATTCTTATTGATTGCTTCCAACTGCTGTAATCCTTGATACTGAATATCTCGCATTTCAGAGATATTATTATATGTCTGCTCAGCATAGATGCGCAAGAAAGAAACATCAACTGCGATAGCCTTACGAACCTCATTACCTTGCTCTTGGGCAATTTGCACCGCATAACCGATACCGATAAGGCTGCTTGCTTGGTCTGCGGTGATAGCTTCGATAGCCTTGCCCGTTGCCGTCTGCTGAGATTGCGCCTCCTTATACCCTGTTATTGCAGCAATATTATCTCTTATCTTTAAACCTTCATTAACGATGTTATCGTACTCTTTTTTAAGAGCATTCAAATCATCATCCGAAAGCTGTCCCTGCTTCATCTTATCAGCCCACTTTTCATAAAGGACTTTAAGTCTCTTGTTTGCAATATCATCAACGGCAAAGTTAAGCATTGACTTATTGAGCATCGTTGTGAAATCATTTGCGAAATCTTGCGCCGATTTACTCATATCCATAAGATTGCTAATAAAGTTGTCCTTTAACGAATCGAAGGTTGTCTGCGTAAGATTCTGATTGATTTTATCAGTCAGCTCTTCAAGCTTCTCGGCAAGGTCGGTATAATTCTCCCAATATTCAGTTTTATCATATTTACCTTGGTCGGTCATATTCTTCCATACATCTTGGTTGTATGTGCGAATATCCTTCATCTGCTCTGGAGTGAGCTTATAAATATCCTCCAAGGAATTTACCTTGCTTATCGTAGAATTAACATAACCGCCTCTTACTGCTGATTGCTGTGCCAACGTGCGATTGATAGCAGCATAATCCTGTGCCGACAGATTCCAATAATAAGCATTAGAATGATGCGAGCCATGGTAACCCATCTGTGCTTGAAGAATTTCCATACTCTGCTTATTGATTTGCTTCTGTGCATCATAGGCTTTTTGATAATTGCTGACGGCACTCATTCCCGAAGTCTTATCAATCGAACTCTTCAACTGCTCAATAGAGTATTGCAATCGCTCGTTTGATTCTGTAAGGCGATTCGTAGTCTCGGCAACCTCCTTCGCATTACTTCCATTGCCGATACCAAAAGCACTACCAAGCGATTTGATAGCCCCTATGCCGTTAATAGCTGCCCCGATATAGTTGCCCGTAGCAAAGTCTGATGCCGCTTGCGAACCCTTATTGAAGGCATCTGCACCACTTTTAAGCTTCTTTCCAAGGTCTGAATCACCGAAGCCGAGAACATCAATCAATTCACTTGCTTCTTGTAGCTTCTTAGCAACGTTACCGATGCTTTCTGCCCATTCATTAGCAATCTGCTTAATTGACTTTCTTGCTTTATCTTTTGTTACATTTGCATCCTCTTGTGCCTTCTTTACATCCTTTGTAGCCTTGCTGACTTTTACCTCAGAAACAGCGAGTTCATCAAAGAGTTTCTTTAATTTTTCGAGCTGTTCGTTGCTGAGATTCATCTTATTCTCATTAAAGAGTGCGCTCTTGTTCTGAGAGGTTATCTTATTTGTGCTTACAGATACACCCGTTTCAGCAAAGACTTTCTGTATAGCAATCCTCGTAGAGGACTGTCGTTCCTGGGCATTATATTGCTCAACTGTAGCTTTTCTTAATCGCTCTTGTGCGTCAGCAGCCTCTTGCAAGAGACGATTATATTCACGCACCTTCTCGTTAGACCATCCCCACTTGTCGGTCTGCTCTGAAATTGCATCATCAATCTTACCAATCTGTTCAGATACTACCTTCATATCATCAATATCAAGAGTACCCGAACCGAGAAGGTCTTTGAGCTTTTTTCTTAGGTCTTCGAGATAAGATTTGCTCAATCTTCCCATATCAGAGAAAACAGAATCCCAGTTAATAGAATCCTTGAAATCATTAAAGTTGAGCTTCTTTAGCTGCTCTTCAAGGTCAGTTTTCAGCTTTGCTTCCTCGAAAAGATTACCTTTTGCCCTTGCTTCTTTGATTTTCTCGTTATACTCCTCAATGATGGCGAGCTTCTGCTGTTCGAGGTTACCATACTCCTTCAGGTATTCACGATATGATTTTAATTCATCAGCATAAATCTCATTATTATATGATTCTACAGTCTTCTGTTCAATGATGGTGTACTGCTCGGTAATCTTCTGAATATTCTTTGAATCAAGATGTTTCTTATCATCCCAAGTCTCAGCCTTGCCACCCTTTGCCTTAATAACAGACTGCTGTGCGTCAAATTCAGCTTTCTGTCGGTCACGCTCAGCCTTGATAGCTGCATTCTTTCGCTCTTCAATCTGCTCAATTTCTTTGGATAGCTCTCTTTTGCGCTCGGCAATAACCTTCTCTTCGCCTTCTTTCATCGCCTTAATCTTTGCATCGGTTACCTCCTGTTCCAAAGATTGCCAAGCTTTTGCTCTTTCATAAGCATTCTTATAGATAACATCATCAAGCTTCCCTTCTGCTGAATTAATCTGCTTCTGTTGAGTAGCATCTTTCTTAGCATCCGATTTTGCTTTATTCGCTAGAGAACGTTTTGCTGCTGCCTCTTGTCTGATGAGCATTCTCTGTTCGCTATTCTGCTGAACTTGCGTTCTAAGAACTTGCATTCTAAGTTCACGCTCTGCGGCAATATCCTTCAAAGATTGAGTATGCAATTTAGCTTGCTTTTCATGTAACTCAACGAGCTGTTGCTGCTGCTTTATCTGAAAATCGTATTTCTGCTTAACAAGAGCCTTTGCCTCCTCAATTGCAGCGATTTTCTCCTTTCCTTGTAAGGTATATATTTTATTTCTTACCTCGGCAATTTTTCCATCAAGTTTGAGCTGAGTTTCCTTATTCTTATTGATAGCGATTTGCGTTTCTTGAATCTTACCTGCAAGGGAAGCCGCTTGCTCTGCCTTTGTAAGTATTCCATTGAATGCCGCTCCTAACTTCTTTGATAAATCTTCATTGGTAAAAGCATCATAGATAGTCTTTGTTGCGCCAATAACACCTGATACTTGTGTTTTGAATACATCAATAACAGTTTCACCAGCACCCTTAATTCCATCCCAAGTCTTTTTAAGACCAGCAGTAAAGGTGTCCCAGTCCATATTTAATACACCTTTAATGGTAGTTCCGAGACCTCCAATAAGATTTACCGCTGCTTTCACGGCAGTTTTGAACGTCTTTACGAAGTTATTACCGAAGTCACGAAGGGGAGCGTTTGGCTTTGTGAAGCACTTATACAAGTATTCTCCGAAGATAATCACAATATCTGTGATAGACTTAGCAAGAGAACCAAAGTAAGCCATCAGCTTTGTATAGACCTTCTGACCCTCTGCGGATTTAGTCATCCATGTATGCACCGCCTTGAAAGCAAGAGCGATTGCAGCAATTACCGCACCCACAGGTGTTGCACACATTCCCCATAGAGCCTTTGTTACAGACTTGATGGCAGTAAGAGACCCCGTTACGGGAATACCAAGAGCCTTGAAAGCTTCACCGACCTTACCAATCTCACCTTGCAACTTACCATTGGCAGTCATTACATTAATGATTCCGTCTTTAAAATCATTGAGACCAGACTTTGCTTGTGTAAACTCCTCGCTAAAACGCTGACCAATGGAAGAGCCGCTTATCTTGGATTTTAGCTCATCAATAGGCTGTGTGATTTTATCCTTTATACTCTGCCCAAAATCAGAGATATTTTGCAAGGAATCGGAAATCTGATTACGTAATCTGCCAATAAAAGTCTCTTCGTTCTTCTCACGAATAGCCTCTTGTAATACAGATATATTATTCTTCGTCTTTTCAATCTCAGATTGCAAATTTCCCAAATCCGCTTTCTGCTTATCACCAAGAGGCTTTCCGCTGAATTTATCGGTTTCCGCTTCAAGCTCCTGCAATCTTTGCTTACTCTCGTCAAGTTTATTATTAAGCTCAGATAGAGAAGTATCTTCTATATTGATGCTTACAGTTGAAGATGAAGAATCAGGTTGAACGATAGCTTTTCCACCTTGTATCTGATTTGCAGCTTCAAGCAAGGTCGTGTACTCACGGAGGTCAGCATTAAGTCTTTGCTGCTCTCCACTCATTGCGTTTATCTTAGATTGTAAAGAATCTATATTATCCTGCGCTACCTGTATAAGTTGATTATAGTAATTAGCACCTTGCCCAGATTGATTATCCTCAGAAGAGAGATTTGATATAGCTTCCTTATAGCTATTAATTTTCTCTTTCTGAATCTCTATTTTCTTTGTTGCCTCTTCAATATTCTTAGCATAATCAGTAGAGCCAAGCTTTTGCTGAATATCATTGATGGCTTGCTCATATAGTTTAATATCAGCTTTAAGTTCCTTTGTGCTTTCAGATTGCATTCGTTCAATCTCGGCACGACCCGAAGCAACGGAAATATACTGTTGCAAGGCTTCTGTAAGATGTTTGGTTGCTTCTACGTTCTGATTCTCAGCTTCGGCATTCTGTGTTGCCGCCTCGGCATTTGCTACGTGTGCTGCCGCTTCTGCCGAGGTAGCAGTTGCCGCCGTTGTAGCCGTTGCTCCTACAGCAATATTCGTTGCAGATTGTACACTATTAGCACTTGTGCTTGCAACCGAGAAAGCACTTAATGCCTGATATGCACCATTTACCTGAGAGATAGAATTTCTAACACCATCATAAGATTCAACAAGGTCTTTTACATCACCTTTCGCCAATTCCAAAGAGTGCTTTTGAGCATCAATCTGCTTTGTAAGCGAACCGAATGCCTCTGAGCCCTTTTCTGTCTTAGCTAACTGCTCGTTAAGTTTACCGATAGTACCTTCAATGGTTTCTACTCGTCTATTGGCAGTATCAATCATTTCTGGTACTACCTGTATCCCCTTTGTGGCTTCATCCATAGCAGATTTAAGAACCTGCATAGCCTTGGTGGTCTTTGTCGCAAGGTCTTCATCGGATTGCGCCACATCGTTAAGTGCCTTATTCATTCTCTGAGATAAGGCTTCTGTATCAACGCCGACACGATTCAAACCATCACAAAGCTTATCAAGTGATGCTTGAATATCGGAAATATCCATCTGTCCGCTGATTCCAAGTATTTCATCTGCTGCTGCCATATTGTTTGCTTATTTATGTGATTATTACATCATGCCCATAAAGAAATCATTAGCAGAAATTGACTTATCTATCTTATGATACTCTTTTTGTGGCTTCTTTTGCTGTCTGCTGCCTTTTCTCGGTTCATCCTTGGTATTTGTATTAAAGGGCGGAATCGAGCGGTTAAGCAGAATAATATTAAGGTATGAGCGATTAAATACGACCTCCTCGTAACTCATACGAAAGTACTTCATTACTTCTCCGATTGTTGCCCACGGGGAGTCGTTTTCGGCTCCGTCATTATCTTCGTCTGAGTTAGGAAAGTTATAGAGGTTAAGAAAAAATTTGCATTGAAAGAACCACTTATAAACTTCACAAGCTCATTGAATGCCATAATATCAAGGTGCTTGCGTATATATCGCCCCCATACCTTGCGTGCCCACTTCTTTCGAAAGGCGCACACGATAAAAATCTCGCTCATTAAACGAGCCGTCTCAGAGTGCTCAAACAAAAGAGGGATGATATTCATCATATCGCCTTCTTTCCATGTTGGTTCTTTGATAGAGTTACCGAATACACCCATTTCATAAATCTGCATAAAGGTAAGTGGCTTCACTTTAAAGCGAAACATACCAACCTTAATCTTTACAGATGCCTCGGAAAGCGTTTTTGCTACCTTTTCCTTATCTGATGTTTTCATATCAAAATATGTTTTATAACATAAAAAGCGGTGCGGCTTGGGAAAGTTCCCTTACCTCACCGCCTTTTGAAGTTTAATTTTAAATCATATAAAAGATAAAAGCTTTACTTACTTCGCAATAGCCGCAGCACTAATATCCTTTGTGAGGATATTGCGATGACCGCTCTTCTTGTCACCCTTTGCATCGAATACCGCCATCTGACGGAACTCAATGTTAAGATTAGGAAGTCCACTCTTACCGATAGAACCACTGCGAGTGATTGTAAGTTTCATCTTAGACCACTGGAAGGTACGAGAAGGAATATCATCCAAATCTTTTGTTACAATCTGTACAGCCTTGTAAATCTCGGTTTCTTGCGGAAGCTCATTCAACCAAGCATCCTTACCACCAGTACCAGAATCCTTTGTGTAACCAAGAAGCTTCGTAAAGTTTTCTTCTGAGAAATCGTATGTCTGCAAGGTAAAGCCCTTTGTTGCTGCTGATGTGGTCAGCACTGCGTAAGGGTCTTCTGAATCCTCAACCTCTACATCCGATGTCTGTGCTGCCTGGTCGTTAAAACTCAAGCTACCAGAAACGACAGCCTTAATTTTGTCGCTCCATGTTGTTGGGTAGCCGCCATTTTCGACACAATCGGCAAAACTGAAGCTTTCCAAGCCATATACACCATTCTTTGCCATAGTTTTATTCTTTTAAATTATTATACGTTACATTAAATTTCATATTGATGTAATAAGTGTTATCACTATCACGAGTAGGGCGAGAGATAGAATAGAAATCGAAGTAACAGCCACCGAGGTAAGTACCGTCACCAAACAGAGAAAGAATCTTCTCCGAGTAATCAGAGAGCTTCTTTATGTTAGGTAGATTTGATAAGGTCTTAGGGCAATGAATATTCAAATTCACTACACCCTCATTAATAGCATCACTATACACAAAGGGAAGATGATTGATTGCGATATAATCACAAACCGCCAACTTCTCGGGTATCTCATATTTAAAGATACGACCTTTCTTTATGCCTATTCTCTCAACATTATCATTGAGATACTTAAATAATGCCGTAACGGCTGTATCACCGAGTATCATATCTAACTATCGCTTTTAATCATTTCAGCTACTTCTTCAAAAATCTTCTTCATTTCGTCACGAAGGAAATACTTTGTAAGGTGTAAGACATTGTAGCCTTTATCTTCTACGTATTTACCATAGTTCATACCAGCAACAATAACGAGAGAGTACCCTTTGGGTGCTACTACACCTTCTTTCAGTGCATACTCACTGAGTGCAGCACTTACGCCCTCCTGTCCTTCTTCCGCTTCTTCTGCCTTTGGAATCTTACCAACTGCCGAGGTAATGAGTTGCCCATCAAGGTAGAGAGCGAAAGAAATTGAGTTCTTCAAATTTGCAGTTCGGTCTTGATAACCTTTGTTTTCTTTAGAGTAGGTGACCGCTTCTTCGGCAAGTTGCATCAAACGCATATTAAGATAACTGATAATCTGCTGCCTCTTTTCGTTCAGCCTTTTCTGTAAGGCTTCACAACCTTTGATTTGTAATTCAACCTTTGCCATATTGCCGCCTATTAGAGCCAAATTCTAAGATAGCGTTTCTTTAAGGTTACGAAGCCTTTAACCTCCATTTCCTTATCAATCGTGCCATCTTTCTTGGTTATCCAAACCTTTTCGCCTTCCTTCGGTATGAGAGGGTATTTTGCTTTTGAGAGAGGAGCATAGATTTCGTGTGAATACACGTACTGCTGCCCGTCTGCCAGAGTGATAATCTTCGCCTGCGAATTAGGCAAAATAACGCACTTTCCAAAGGTTTGCCATTCTTCTTCTGGTTGTTCGATAGGATTTCCGTCCTCATCAAAGCCATCTTGTGGAGCACCTTTTACTTTAAGTATATCGTCAAAGTTCATACGCTATCTATTTGATTACCATACCTTCACACTCTGAACCCAATAATCATCAGAAGTACTATCAATAACAAGGTCAGCATCCAATCCAGCATCCTTCGCAATAGATTTAATCATTTTATCAATGAGATTCTTGTCGTTCTTGTAACTCTGAGAGATACCGCCAACATTCTCACTTGATAATGGATTCATCTTGTAGAGGATACGCATAGCCGCATAGGCTACGGGTTTCTTTACCGCTACAGAGTATTCATCAGCCACGGATGCCGTGATGCTAAACTTATCAGCAGCATCAATAAACATCTTCTCCAAAGTCTCATCAGAGGTAGAGAAAGGCTGAATCTCGCTTGCTATGGCTTCTGAAATTGTCATGCTAATCTTGTTATCTTATGAAGTTTCACTTATTAAATCAATATATCCATAACTGAGGGTCAGTGCATTAAGCACCAACCTTCAAGATAAAGAAGTCTTCGATACCATCGAATACTGGTTGCATCCACATTTCGTTGGTAAGATGATAACCCTTCTTATCTCTCCAATAACCGATAAGGTTGTTATCGTATGTAGAGTAAGAAACACCATCAACTGGGTCAATAGCCTCCAAGCACTCTGCGCACTTAGGTACAGCCACCTTATCGGCACACATCGCAACAACTCGGTTATCTGGGATAAGGTTAAAGACTGTCTTGTCAGGCAGCTCAACAAACTTATCTTCATCAATCTGAATTGTTGGCAAGAGGATAGAGCGCAGATAGATATTCATCTGGTCAACGCTAATCATCGGTGCAGTAGGACTGATGGTAATCTGACCGAGGTTCAAGCGGAAGGTGTCCTTAATCTCCTTTGCCTTACACATTGCGAAGAATGTGTTCTCAGACATACGAAGACGCAGAATCTTACGACCCTTTTTGCGAGCCTCGTCCTTCAACTTCTTAATATCCTCAATAGGAGTTGCGTTCTCCATTCCCCAATTTGTGGTAGCAGAAAGCTGCTTAACACCCAAATTAAAGGTATAAGATACGTTAGCCTTAGAGTTATTGGTACGTGATACAGTCTGAGTACCCTTGAACAATCCCTCGAAGTACAACATATCAATACGCTTATGAGGAGAGATAACCGCCAACTCAAAAGGTTTGAATGAGTACTTGATAAGTTCATCGTACTTAGCATTGAGCTGTGACTGTGTATAACCGCCACGTCCCGACATATCATTAAACTTACCCTCCAAGAGGTGCATCTGTTCGAGGTAATCGTTATCAAGCTCCCACTCATCGGCGATACGACCGATAGAGCCAGTAAGCTGACCCCAATCAGGCATAGTATGCAATGGACGCTCTGCGTTCTTAGCGACAACAGAACCAACCATAGCAGCAGCATAGGTAGCCATATTTGCCTGATATACCTTTGCAGCACAATACTCAACAGGCTTCAACTCGTTCTTCCACTCAGCCTTGTAGGTGGAAGTCTTCATGTATTCGTCAATGTAGGTCTGAAAAGACTTTGGGTCTTGCAGATTCTTCAAAATACTATTCATAATCTATAATCTCCACTTTTAAAGGTTACTGAATCTTAAACAAAGCGATACCATTTGCTCTGATACCTTCCTTAATCTCATCATTGATAGGATAAGGGAGTGAATCTTCCTCTACCTCCATTACCTGTAAGGTAGGAGTAGCTGCGATAGAAGACTCTTGGTCTCTTACATCGAGAGTATCATATGAGAAGCCAAGAAGTACGTCCTTGGTCTTATCGTAATCCGATACAATCGCATTTGCGGCAACTTCGTTAGCGAGTTCTGATACAGTTAATGTATCTACACCATCGGAAGAAGTAATTGCCGAAATGGTCGCACCAGCAATCTTATCATTAACCTGGAATAAAGAACCACTAGCAATCTTTAAGGTTGTAGCAGCCTTGGCTGCTTTTTCTGTGACCTTTGCAGTCTTTACAACCTGTGCCTTACCACCAGTTACAAGTCTGAGAACTGTACCCTTCGCTACAAACTTTAAAGTAGCTGGAAGGTTGGTGCGGTCGAGGTCATAACCACCTTGTCGGCGAAGGCACTGCTCTTCAAGCCAAAGTGCTTCCTTGATATCCTCTGGCTTGGTTCTATGCAAAAAATAGCCTCTGTTTGACATAATTTTCTTCTTTTAAAGAGTTTAACATAATTCATTGATAATGCCTTACTCCTTTGGAGCATTACGCTCCGAGAAGCCTTGCATTTTTGTAATGAAATCATTCTGCTCGTCTTCGGGAGAGGTTGCCTTGGGTGCTTCAACAAAACTGCCGTTTGCTACAAGTGACTGCTTCAATGCTGTCCAATCATCGGCACATTGCTGTGCGAGAGTTTCAAGATTCTCTTCCTTGTCGAGCTGATAACGTGAACGGAACTGCTGCGGAACGTCCTTCAATTTTTCGCTCTTACCGAAAAGGTCATCAAGACGTGCTCTTTCTTCCTTTTCCTTGTATGGAGCAATAGCGGCGGCTACAGCTTCGCTAACTACTTTCTGGGTACTTTTGGTAGCCTCGGCAATCATCTGCTGAACCTGCTCTTGTGTAAGCCCTGTTGGAGGTACTGGAGGAGTAGGAGGAACTGGTGGAGTAGGCTTATGGTTAGGGTCGTTAGGGTCAATCCATCCATCGAATTTCTTCGTTGTTTCACTGACCGCACGATTGAATGATGATTGCATCATACCAACATAAGGTTCAACTGCCGAGATAGCACTCGTTACATCCTCGTCCTTTGACTCATCTGTTAGACCACGACTTGCAACAATCAGGTCAACCAGCTTTGAAAGTTCATCCTTCTTCAAACCATACTTTGCAAATGATGTTTTGGCAGAAGCAAGCACTTTTTCTTTTATTGTCATAGTAATTCTGTTTTAAACGTTAATAAATAAATAATTTCTGATTGCAAAATTACTATTTCTATTAGTAAAATAATAATAAATAATAGAAGCTGTGTAAACAAATGCTATTTTTGGCGATTTTCTTGCGGTCTAAGCGGTTTTCTTTTAATTTATGTATAGTTATTAAGAAACAAAAATAAAAGGCAAGATAGCCAATATTATTGGTTACTTTGCCTTGCGTAGTATCATATCTATCTTTTCCTTAACCTTCTTCGGATTCCTAGCATCGTGATTACTCAATCTTACCACATGATACCCGAGCCGCCATATACCCGAAGAGCGGTTACCATCCTTGCGCTTTTGGTCTTTGGTAAAATGGTAGCCACCATCGAGTTCTACTATAGTTTTTATCTCGGGCAGATATATATCAGCGAAGTATAGCTTTCTGCCCGTGACTATCGGTTGCTGTGGTATCACCTTATATCCTAACAGAGTGCAGATTTTCGCCGCAGCCTTCTCCGCATCGGTTGTATGTGAAAGGAGGTCGCAGCGAATTTGTCTGATAAGAGCCTTGCTTATCTTCATTGCTAATTTTGCTCTATGAGAGGTAAGTTGCCATGCTTCTTCAACTCCTCGTAAAGAAACAATCTTCCTTTCTGAGTCCATTTTGTGTGCATCACCGAGCCATTCGTTCCGTTTCGATGAACGATAGGTACAGTATCAGATTGCACATAACCATAAGGAAGGTACTTTGCGTACAATATCCACTGACCGCCAACCTTATGTTGAATGCCAAAATTACGAAGCAAGACATTGAACGCCTTTGCTGACTGACCGTAGTCCTGTGCAATTTGCGTTGTCGTTACAGTCTCATTGCTTGATAGAATCTTATCTACATAAGTTACCTTTGGTTGCATCTCGGATATAGCGCCGTTCAACTCTACGATTTCCTTTGAGCTTTCTTCAAGTTGTTTCTGTTGCTCTTCAATTTTTTGTTGCTGTTTTGCAGCCAACATCAGAGCCTCGGCAAATGACTGTGGCACTTGATATTGCTCACATTGTTTGATTTCTAGTTCTTCCCAACGAAGAATCAATTTCGCTCTTGCCTCGTCATTGAACTTAGTGGCGACATACAAGCACTCGGTTTTGTTTAGAATGTAGCAAGGGCGGTCTTGGTTGTTTGCGTCCTTGTATGAGCCGAGCGGAAATTTCCGTTGGGCTACTTTTTCCCAAGCAGCTTCCATGTTTCTGATAGCTTCAAGAACATCAGAATGCCGCTTACCTGTAACCTCGGCAATTTCAAGCGAGGTCATGGTTTCTTTCTTTATCAACTCTTTCATATCTTTACTATTTTTGATTTTCTAACATTTTTATCTCATCTTTTAGATAGAAGATTGCTTTGCTTAAATCCTGCATTCTCTGTTCACGCTCTGAGAGGTTCATTTCCTTCTTTCCTTTGCGTAATAGATACTTGATAGCCGAGCCGCAATTAAAATCAAGGTGGCGGCAAATATCAATTGGCTCTATGCCGCAGAGTTCCTTCAACCAAGCGTAATGGTTAGGATGATTAACCATTTCTTCCTTTTCCTCTGTGACTATAGTACCATTTTTTGCAATCTCTTCAAATTGTATAGGAATATTCTTATCGAATGGAATATTGTATTTATCTGCTATAATATTGCATTCAACAATAGCTTTATCTATCTTGGCAACTTTTAATGTCAGAGGGTACATATTGGCAAGAGCATATTTAGTTCCCTCAATATCATAAATATAACCTCTTAATTTATTGCCTTCCATACCAATCACCTTATCAGATTCTATTGGTAAGGTAAATACCAATCCTTCACGTATCTTCATTGATTCTATCATAATTCTTACTTTTTAAAAAGTTTATCAACTACTGATTCCTGTAATTACGGATGCATACATCTTACAACCCTTGCTTCTGTATTATTTTTCTTCTGATAGCAACAGATATTGCATTCAAGTGCCCCAACCTTATTTATGGCGTGCGTATATCGCCCACATTCGCCGAAAGGACAATCTGTAATATACTCAATACCGCCGTGAATAAACTCACGTACCTCATACTTAATTGCCGTATTCGGCTTCTTTTCTTTCTTTTGGTATAACATATTATCTTATCTCAATTTTGATTTTATAAATCGACTTCTGCTTCAAGTTTTCCGTGCCATCAAGCAAAAGATGAGCAATGATGTCATCTACGGATTCGCTGATAGCTCTCTTCGTATATTCGTGATAACTGCCGTCTTCTTTTTCTTGATAGACGTTTACAAAGCCAGAGCTATTATCTGTGACAATAACCCCATTATCGGCGAACTCTATCTTAAAATTAAGTTTTTCCATATAATTATTTTTTTTGTTCCATAAAATGTTTCTGTTGTATTAACATCATTCTTGTAATCAGATTCTGCATCTTTTCGATAATAAACTTCGGGGTCTCCGAAGTTCTGATAAAGAAAGGATGCTTCCCTCTCTTATGCTTATTGAAGAATAAAGCATCATCTTCACCCTCTATCTTTACAGCAATCATGTACTGACCGATGAAGAGGTGGGCACTTCCCTCTTTTCTCTTTCGAGGTGTGGTGTATTTGATGCCGTTCTCGTCTAAGAAAGACATTAGCTTCTTTAATTTCGTTTCATTTTTCATCTTGCATATCTCCTATAGTTTAGTTATCGCTTAACATTTTCTCAACCTCATTATCGTATTTGTTTCTTCTACACCAAGTAGTGAGGTCAAAGATTACTTCCGCATCCTTTCTAAAGCTCTTGTATAAGCTCAGATAGTTTTTCTTTGTTTGTGCGTTAGCCTTTCTCGCCTCATGGAAAAAGGCAAAGTAATTTTTAAAGTACTCTGAATGTATTGTGATAACATCGGCATCTTCGCATTTTTGCATCATAAACAGCGTTGCTTCTACCATAACGACTGCCTTTGAAGCGCAATAGATGTGATTCTTTTCTTTTGCTACAACTTCTCCGTTCCTTATGATGATAACTGAAAATTTTCCTGTTGCGAACTTATCTTCATAATCACAACTTACGTAGCACTCATATCCAACAAGTTCTTTTGCTGGTGTGAGGTAAGTATCGAGCCAATTTTTCTTTTTCTCCATTTTGTATCTCCTGTGTTATTATATAATCGGGTGGGGGCGTATGTGCGCCCGTTAGTTAATTATTTCTTGGAGCTGTCGCCCCTATAAGGGAATAAATTAAATTAAAGCCCTCATCCCTTATTTTATTATTTTTGATTTTACATAAACTACATTTTTGCCTCCTTTCTTCTCATACCATGACGAGATATTGATATAGCATCGTCCATCTGCATACGATAGATATTCGATTCAATGGAAAATGCACTTCTATTTTTTGCGCTTATCACTATTATAGAACCTTCAAAATCCGTGATAGCCATATTATTGGTACATACCTTTGCATCGCACCTTACTTCCTTGATTCTTGTGCGCTTATTGATGATACCCTTGTTTACAAGCTGATTTGTAACTTTGAACGCTTGGTACATCGTACCATAGATAACATCCTTGATTCTGTCATAAGATAAACCTTTGTTATCACTAAACTTCTTCCTCAACATACGACTTTCACGTTTGAGAGCCTTGCGAATAGTCTTCGCATTTCTCCCATTCGTCCCCTTATTGTGCGTATTGATTACGTCTTCTTGCATTCTAACTTGGTTCTCCATGACAATTCTTCTCAAAAGGTTTTTGAGGGCTGGAAATGTCATCTTCGTTAAATCATCCTTGCGAAGCTTATAACTATATCCATTATTTGAATGTATGCTACGTGCAATGAATCTCTTCTTTCCATTTTTCTCTTCAAAACGGAAATACCCTATCTTGCAACCATATTCAAGTAGTCTCTTTAATTTATTATTGTCAATATGCAAAAGCTTGGCGCAATGATTGTATGACACAAGATTAAGGTCTGATGAGCGGAATAAGAGCTTTATTTTAAGAAGCAAACAGAAGGCATCCAAGCGATTCTTGTCGCTCAGAGCAAACTTAGCTTCCTGTATTCCTATTCTTATTCTTTTCATCATTATATATATATTAATGTAAAAACCAAACAGATGAAAGGTGCTATCAATCATTCCGTTTGGTTTATTATATTGAACCCTTTCACTTGTGTTGATTGGGCATATATGATTCTTTTCTTAGCTTGGAAAATAGCACTTTCCTTTTACGCCGCAAAATTATAAAGAAAAAACGAGATACTCGCTTAAAATCTATTAAAAAACTAATAGTATGTATTAATAAACTAAAAATAGCTATTAGAAAATTTGGTGGTCTGAGATAAAGTTATTAATTTTGCGGTATCAAAGTTAATAAAATAGCTTTTGGTACATATAATTAATGTAGAAATTATTAATAAATTAAAAATAGGAGATACGAAAAATGAAAAAAGAAAAAGACATGATGAATCCATGTAATTGGAGAACCGAAGATGTAAAAGATGCGGTACAAGCAGCAATGCTCGCCGCTAGTGGAATTATCTTAGCGTATGCTGTTATCTGGCTCGCTTACTAAAAAAGGAGGTAATATGGAGATAGTAACAACATTAGTTAAGTTCCGTTGTCGCAAGGATGAAATGATGGAGCAATCAAAGAATGCTCAGATTTTTCTCTTTGAAGGCAAAGAAGGTAAGACTAAGGTATTCGTACCTAAGTCTAAACTAATTATCAAGGATGATGCTTTAGATAGCAACTATAATCTTTGCATCATACCTAAATGGGTATTCTTTAGCACAAAGAACCTTTCGCAGAATGTTGAGTTGGTAGGAGAAACGCAACACATGGAGGTTCTCAATGATATTGAAGATTAATAGTATATATAGTAATAATTATTTTGTTTAATGTATTAAAAAATAGGAAATACAACAATGAACACAATGGCAATGAATTTGATGGCACAGCCAAGAGTAAATGAAGTAGCGGTTGCAAAGCAGCCAGAGTTAAAGAGCGCAGACGAACGTCAGTTTTTGGATTTTGACGTAAGTAAGTGTCAGATACTTACCTTGGAGCAGCTTGAAAGAACTGAACGTGAGAACGATGCTTACGGCAAACCTCTCAAAGGTATCTATCATCACGAACTGATACATCGTGTAATGGATATGTGTAAGAGCTATGGTTATGAGCCAGAGATTTATGATTTATTTGCTTCAAACAACAAGGATAAGAAAAATCCTGGTGTAAGCATCTTGCCACAGAAAGAAGCTCAATTCGGCGATAGAGCGGTAGAGGCTCATATTTTACGAAGAGTTTACTGTAATATCCGTCTCAGAGATTTCGATAAAGGGGAAGGCAAGAATGAGGTCACAACCAATATGGCGGTATCATTCCATCAAAGAGGAATACAGCTCGGAATTGGACGTAATTGTGTTATCTGTCATAATACATGTATGCTTTCACCAGAGCAGTATGCGGCTACCTATTCAGATACAAATAGCAACCGAAAGTCATATACACTTGAAGAGTTGCTCTTAAAGGCTGATGAGTGGCTACAGAACCTTCGAGGTATTGTTGCTTCCGATGATGAAAAAATCGAAGCAATGAAGGCAAGAGAGATTAGTGCGCAGGAAATGTTTACTATAATAGGTATGCTTACTGCTCTACGTGTTTCATCTGAGACTAAATATAAAGAAATACGTAACTTGCAAACTATACCTCTGAATCAAGCTCAGATAGGTCGTCTTACCGAGAAGATGATGCTTACCTATCACGAGCAAAATAAGGTGACAGTGTGGGATTTTTACAATGCCGCTACGGATATGTATAAACCGCACTTATTAGACCAGCCAATGATTCTTTCACAGAATATGGCAATGGTTAGTTTCATTAATCAGAATTTAATATAAGAGTAGGGCGAAAGCCCTCTCTTTAAAGAAAGGATTAAAAATATGGAAGAGATTTGGAAAGATATACCTGAATGGGAAGGATTTTATCAGGCATCGACTTTTGGAAGAGTTCGTTCTGTAGATAGGGTTCTTATGAAACAAAATAGTCATGGCTTTCTTTCGCCAAAAAAATACAAAGGGAAAATAATTTCCCCAAATACAAATAATCGTGGTTATCTGTATCTTTGCTTATGTAAAGACAATAATCATCATTGGTTTGCCAAGGTTCACCGACTGATTGCAATGACATTTTTACCAAACCCAAATCATCTTTCAGATGTGAATCATAAAGACGGAGATAAACTGAATAATAAAGTCGATAATTTGGAATGGTGCTCTCATTCTGAAAATCAAAAGCATGCGTTGCGTACGGGTCTTAATATAAAGCCTTATGCGGCTGGAAGATATAAAAAAGCTATACTACAAATTGACCCGATTACAAAAAATGTTATTGCTGAGTTCGATAGTATTACGGCTGCTACTTTATATTTCGGTAAAACCAATATAACAAATATTGGTAACGTGTTGAATGGTAGGCACAAAATTGCCTATGGATTCGAATGGAAATACAAATAGCAATGAGTAGCTTCATTCAGAATAAGTTGATTTAAAATATAACTACATAAGATTGAATATTGAAGTCATAAGAAAGTCGTTTTTTGAAGAGCCATAAAGCCGCCGTGAGGTGTCGGCTCTTTCTCTTAGAAGAATTATTTTATTCAGATAAATCTTGCCGTGAGGTAAGTTTTATGACGTTATTTTTGAAAATTTTATCTTTTTGCCCTACAGCGGTAGGGCATTTATATCCCGAGAAAAACCAATCGCACGGTGTGCGTGAGCTGTAGAATAGTGGTTCCGACTTCTTTTAGTTAGAATAGATGTATGTATTATTTTCCATGCTTTTAAAGTATATGCGAAGATACTCCGTAATAAGCAGCTCTTAATAAGCGGAGGTTGGCGAGGGTTCGATTCCCTCTCTTGGGGCTATGTTTTTTTAATATATATAATATGACAGATTTTAACGGAAAATTGAACTTGCTGAAGCTCAAAAGAGCTGGCATAATGCAAATCCAAGGTCGAACCGAAGTACTTCGTTGTTTGGTTATTCCTGTTGAAGATAATAATATCTTCGTTACCACAGATGAGAATAATCATCCAAAGGCTGCTTATATCGACCTTACTGCTTGGGAGCTAAAGAATCCTAAGTATGACGAGACCCACATGATTAAGCAGTCGTTGCCTAAGGAGGTTCGTGAGAAAATGACAGATGAGGAAAAAAAGGCTATGCCTATCCTAGGTGGTTTAAAGCCTGTAATTTTTGAAAATCAGAATGCGGCTTCTTCTTGCGATGCACCTTTTGCACAAACGCAGAATTTGGATGATTTACCATTCTGAGCAAGAATACTCTTAGATAATGGTTTTAAATTAGTTTTAGATTATTAGAAATATGCGTAGTAGAACGAGTAATTGGTTTGAGGTAGGAATCCGCTACCAGAAGACCCAAGAAGATGGTTCAGAGAAATCTGTGACCGAAAAGTATGCGATTGATGCCTTATCCTTTACGGAAGGTGAGAGCGCAATCACAGAGGAAATGGCTGCTTATATTAGCGGCGAGTTCAAGGTTAAGTCGATGCAAGAGGCTTCATACAGAGAGGTATTCTTCTCTGATAAGGATGATGATGATTGCTGGTACAAGGCGAAATTGCAATTCATTTCCTTTGATGATAAGTCAAATAAGGAGAAGCGTAGCAACGTGACTTACCTTGTACAGGCAAAATCTATGCACCGAGCAATCAGTAACATTGATGAGGTGATGGGCAAGACGCTTATCGATTACGAAATCATCGGTCTCACCAAAACCAACGTGTACGATGTCTTCGAACATAAGACAAAGGAGGAGAAAGAACAGAAGTCTAACGAAGAAAAGAAGGAGGAGTAAATTATGGCAAAACCTAAGAAAAATGGCGTAGAACAGCCTTTAAATTTAGATGGCAATAATATGCCTATGGAGAATGAGAACGCTCAGCAGAGCCAAGAAAATGCGGCTCAGCAGCAAAGTGAGGAGCAAGTTGAAGAGAATGAGAAAGAAAATGAACTTCCTTTTGAAATAGAGGATGGAGTTCCTTCCCCTATTGACAATAATGGTTCGTTCATTATCTACGCTCCTATTGATATTGAATCCCGTAAAGGTCGAATCCCTGTAAATATGGGTATTACTCTCAGAGAGGGTTATCGTGGCTTGATTGTTCCAATCACAGCCAATGCAATTTATGGTCTTCCTACTGAATCAGATTATCGCTTACAGCACTCTGATGTGATTTCTACACAGGTAGGGGAGAAGGAAGAGGTAAGGCTCGTACTCTCAATTAATGACGAGACAATGATACAGGAGCAGACAAACTTTGGCTCACGCTCCCGTAATCTTATTATCCCGAAGGGTACTCCGCTCGCCATTCTTGTGATTTTTAAGCTGTGAAATATATAATTGCGGATGGAGGTCTATTCTATAGTATCTCCTTCCGCTCTATTAAGTAAACTATGACAGAAGTTGAACGTAAAATGCGCAGAAGTAAATACGGCAAGACCTACTATCAGAAGCATCGTGAAGCTTGCATCGAAAGAGCCAAAGCTTGGTACAATGCTCATAAAGAGCATCGTAGGCTGTATATGCTTGCGTATAATGGTAAATAGTATTTTTATATGGATGAGTTGGATAAAATTAAAGAGTTGAATACTCAATATAAGCTTTTACGTAATAACGGGATGGTGGTAAAAGTAGACCTCGTAACCAATGTGGGAACTTATGTAGTGAAGAACCCTAATATTATTAGCAAGGTGCTTGACTTGCTTATCCGTGAATCGCAGAAGCAGATAGAAAGTGAGGTGAATACATGATAGGATTGAATGATAGGCCAACAAGAGCAAAAAGGGTTGTTGTGGTTCAGTTAAAAGACAAAAAGCCTGAACCTTTCCTTACTTGCCCAGAGATTTATTTAAAGTACGATAAAGAGAAGATTGGCATCTGTCTTAATGCTCTATGGAATGCTCTTGCTAAAGATGGTTTCTACGAGAATAAGAAATGCAAAATCTCTTATCAGAATATCGAACAATTAAAAACATTGGCATGGGAGTAAGTAATAAAGGGTGTTGTGTACTAAAATATCCTCATTCTATAGATAATGGATTGTTAGCTCTGTACGCGCAGGGGCTTACCATACCCGAAATCAGTAAAAAGGTAGGCATACCTTATGAAACAGTACGGCGGCGACTAAAAGGAAATGGAGTTAAACCTGCATCACCACGATTTATCGCTAAGTATGGTGAAATCCGTTATTTAGGGCGCTTTCGCTACTGGAGCAAGGAGGAGGAACAGAGATTTATTAGATTATTTCCCTTTCGTACAAATAAAGAAATTGCTAAAATCTTCTGTTGTAATATCAGAACAGTTAAGAATAAGGCTATGTCTCTTGGATTAAGAAAAGATGCCGTATGGTTGCATGAGTATAGATTATCTTCCATGAAGATTGCTGCCATTATATCCAAATCAAGCTCTAAGAAGTTTAGGTTTAAGGAAGGGAATAAATTCGGACATAAGTTTAAGAAAGGGTTTAAGTACGATAAAGAATTTTGGGAGAAATATAGAAGAGGTGAGGTTTCTTTGCCTTGATTACATTTTCTCGAAATATAAAATGAATAAACTATGAAATTTAATAAAGAATTACCGAAGGATTTGCAAGTAAAGACAATTATGCAAAACTTCGACAAAAAGCAAGCCGAATGCGATGCTCTCAAAAAAGAGAACGAAGAATTGAAAAAGAAGTTAGAGCAGAAGGATATTCTGTATCGTAATATGCTCAATCGCTATAGTAGTATGTCAGAGAGGCATGATATAGATTATAAGGAGAGATACGAACAGCTTAAAGCTAAAAATGCTGAAAGCGGTGAGCGATATAGCAGAATCCTTATGGATTTAACCAAGGCTAACGGAATGCTTCAATCCATCAAAGCTGTTATGGATAGAGCAAACGAAAGAATAGAGGACTTTTGTTCTGATGGTAAGATTGAAAATGAAGATATTCAGCCAAACTTTGATTTGACTGCTTCGGATAACTCTACCAGTCAGATAAGTATCAAAGAACAGAAGTTTATAAGTTATGTCCGTGAGCTTATTGCTAACTTCAAAGAAACTGGCTCTCTTCGAGGAATCGGAATGATTGCAAGAGAGTATGGTGTAAGCTCGTTGACAAAGGAGCAATTCTTTCGCTATGGATTGAATAATGATGGTGTAACTGATGAGTATATCATCAGTGTATATGAAAAGGCTAAAAAACATTTATAACTATGACGGATATAACTATTAAGCAGTATAATAATGGCTACTTCGAGGTCTTTCAAGGTGATAAAAGTAGCGGTGAACTTGGTTTTGATGAAATGTTAGGACTGATAACGTCTCTTACTATGTCTGAACGCCGTCCTTGCTTGCAATGGATGAAGACCAAGGAGCAGCGTGATGCCGAAGAAATCGTTCTCGCTCAGGTAGCGAAAGGTTCAATATTTGAAAACGTTCAAAAGAAAAAAGGAGAATAAAAATGGAAGAAACTAAGTATAATAATGATGTACCTTACGAAAGAGTGGTGCTTAGAGTGTTAGAAAATTATTCGAAGATGCAAACTAAGCTAACTCGTTACCAGAAGAAGGTCAAAGAGCAAGGTGAGTTGCTTAATAAATTAAACAACAAACACAATGATTATGAGAAGGTTGTAACTGAGCGTGATGAACTTCTCCAAAAGAACAAAGAACTTTCTCGGCAATTGAAGATTTACGAAGGTGTGCGCAAATACTTCAATAGTCAAGTCTCAAAAATAGAAACTGATAAATAATATATCAATATGAAGAAGATTTTATCTTGGTGCGGTTCTCATACTGAGCTGCTGTGTGCATTCTGGTTGCTAGGATGCTGTATCAATAGTGCGGTCAAAGATGGTTGGTCGGCGGCGATATTGTTCTTGCCTTTTATCGCTATGTGGATATTCGTCTATCGCTTACAGAAAAAGATTTCCCGTCTTATTAAGAAGAATGAAGAGCTGAAAGAAACTAATAAGCAGCTCGAAGAGGCTTATGAGGATAAGACTTTAAAACTGAATAGATTTATGGATTTTAAGTCACTCTTTTATTATAGATACCTCTTAGCGCAGAATGATGTTAATTTATGCAAGAAGAAGATTAGCTGCGGTGACTATCTTTCAAATAGGAAGTATTATGAAAATATGATAGAGTTCTATCTTAAAAAGATTTTGGACAAGGTTGTGTAATAATGAAGTACGATGAGTTTTTAAAGAAGGAGCGCCAGAAGAAAGGCAGAAGCAAACCACGGCACATTGAATCGCAGATTCAGATTCAGATGGTGAAGTGGTTTCGCTTGCAATACCCTCGCTATATCATTGCCGCCATCCCTAACGGAGGACAACGAAGTGCGCTTGAAGCGAAGATTATGAAAGGCGAGGGCGTTTTGGCTGGCTTCTCCGACCTTATTATTATAGCAAGAGAAAATGTCCTATTTATTGAAGTTAAAACTAAGGACGGGTATCAATCTGATTTGCAAGCCAAATTTCAGTCTGACGTTGAGCGATTAGGCTTTCAGTACAGCATTTGCCGCTCATTGGATGAGTTTATCTTAACCATCGAAAAATGGTTAAAAGATAAGTTTTCTGTGTAAAAATATCCGATTTTCTTAGTTTTGTATTAATATCTATTAAAATACTAATAAAAACACCGAAAAGATTTGTTAGTTTCAAAAGAAATTATTAATTTTGCGGTGTAAATAATTAATAAATAGGTTTAACAATTAAAAGATACAACAATGGAAACAAAGAAAATTGCTCGATTCAGATTTACAGCACTTGCCCATACTTTCGATAGTTGGGATGAGGTTATAAGTTATTACGAAAGACTTGTAGAGTGTGGTGAATGTATGGTACTTCCTACTCTTTCATTTTGGGATGGTAAGGTAAGAACCAATAAGTGGCACGCACATGTTAAAAAGAATGGTAAAATTGAGTTTACAGAAATTGAAAAATAGGAGATACGACAATGGAGACAATAAACGTAAATGAGCTTTTAGATAAGCTCTCAGATAAGCAGAAGCAACTTCTGAAAGATACTATTATTAATGGCTGTTGGGGTACATGTGATAGTGAATTTGTAAACGAAAAAGGTATTATTATTGTGTCTAATTGTTATGGATATGTTGTTAATTTAGCAAAGGAAGCAGGGCATTTCAATGGTCGCCAAATATCAGCAATGTTCCGTTCTATATATAGCAAACTCTGCCCGAATAATGGTACAGGTAATTTTCTTTCTCATATCTCTAATTATTGGGGTAATGGTTCGGGTGATGCTTTATTCATAAAGAGAGATTATGTTATAGCTTTCGAGCGTTGGGCAAGAGAGCAATAACTCAATGAAGGAGATACGACAATGATAACAATTATTAATAAATACACAGGCGAGGTTATCACTAAGTACTCAGGTGCTTTGGTTAGTGAATCAGATGTTGATTCTTTTATTGCCAACGCAAAGGGTTCTGGTACGTTCAGAGGACGTTGGAATGCTATCGTAGAGTATTTTATTCCTCTGAAAGGGTTGAATGCAACACAATGCCTTCTTAAAAGCCAATACGCTGTGAAGGAATGTATGAAGAAGAAATAATTAACGTTTAAATATAGGAGATACAATTATGGCAGTAGCAGTTAGTACAAAAGGTGTTGAGAATCTTGTGAAGCAGATTAATGCTGCTTATGGTAAGGTAATAGTCACAGCTGAGTTACACTCAGACGGGTGGCTCATCCTCGTAGGTGAGAATCCTATTAAAAATATAGGAAATGCTAGCGAGGCAGTTCGTTACCTTGAAGGTGTGAAGCATGGCATTGAATTAATGAAAGAAGGACTTTAGTTATTAATCGGGCAGCGTAATAGCTGCCCATAAAAAAATAGGAGATACAATTATGGAAATCAAGGTAAATATACCACAAAACGATTATGTTCAACCAACCGAAGTTAGAGAGGAAGTCGTACAGGCAATCTGTAATGCCTTCTTATCTAATAGTTGTTGGGATATTTTTCATCCTTTCTCAGGTTCAAATAATGGTAGCCGACCTGCTACAAGACGTATTAGCTTGAGCGATCCATGCTTTAGAGGACATGCCAATGATAAGGATATGGTTAGAATACATGGATGTGAAATGAAAGCTGCCTTTAAGGTGTTGATGAAGGCTGGTTATCACATGTATAAGGTATATGACTACGGCTCTTGGATGGGTTACGCTTGCGATAAGAAACCTTTCCGTGAGGGTGCATCTGAGGTTCTTACGTTTAACGATTTTATTGATTAAGCTTATGTTTATAGAATTTAAGAATTTAAATGTAGCATTCGGAAAAGAGTTCCCTTTAGCTATCGTGTACCTCAATAAGTGCGATGGTGAACGTTTTTTAAGGGAGCAAGGAATAGCGAAATCTGGCTCTTTTAGCAGCTTTATTTCGCTTATTGCAATCGTTGATAACGTACCACAAAAAGCGAGCTGTAAGATTATCTTTACTAATTATCGCATTCTCAATAAAGAAGAGGAGAAAGATGTGTTAGATACTCTTAAACGAAGTAATCTTACTATCAATGATAAAGGGTTTATTTCCTTCCTTGATTATAAAAAGGTTTGCTTTGAGGTTGATGGAAATATCCTTACCTATGATGACTTCTGTAAGTATGAATTACCAAAGGGACAGGTATTCAAAATGGTCTTTGATAATGGTTATTCTTATTATGGCTCAGAGCCTTTTAAGGGTAATGCGAAGAAGTATGCTGATACAGCCATAAAAGTTGCCGAGAAATTGAGGTATCTTTGGTCTGGTTGGACTATGGGATTCAGACTTAACAATCTCCTCAACGTAGATGTGGTTTACGGCAAAGACGAAAGTTATTCAGAAATATCTAACACATAATGACTATGGAAGAGATTGAAGAAAAGAAGTTTATCATAGAAGCAAAGGGCGAAGTGCCCTTTGCACAACGCACGGGTGATGGCTACGAGCTATTCAATAACGAACGAACAATGAAGTTCTGTGCGAGAAGGCAACAGATACTGGATAATGAAACGGGTGAACAGAAATCTTGTTTTGCCGTTTTCTGCTTCGTTAAAGAGGATGATGGATGGGTACAAGGTGATAACTATCATCAGACGGAAACCATCACCTCTTTTGTTAAGGATTTGAATATCTCTCCTTATTTTACCAATGCTGTAAAGGAATATCGTGAGCAGATGGAAATCACTGAAATGTGGGAGGTAAAAAAATGGGAATAGGAGCGATTTTAATCATCATAGGCGCATCCGTCATCGCATTGAGCAGCGTTGTTACTGTTGGCGCAATGAACGGAAAATTAGAAGGTGTGGTAACCATACAAGAAAAAATCTTGATTACTATATTCTTATTCATCTTACTTATAACGGGTTGGGTGCTATTGTATAACGGAATATTAATAATTAATCTGTAATAAAATGGGAAAGAGATTAAGCTTAGAAGATAAAGCTAAAATAGCTAACGGCAATGAACGTCATTGTAGGCAATGCAATCATCGTGTTTGCCCAGATGGTTTGCTTGAAGTATGTTCGGAGGCTTTTATTCGAGGGTACAAGAAAGGCTATAAACAAAGTCAGAAAGAACAGAAAGAACGTATTGACAAGATACTCCACCCTGTTACAGAGCCTTGTGGTAGTAATGCTATCTTTGTCTTTTTCAGAGACGTAAGAAGTGGTGAGTTACAACCTTATATTGAGGATATGAGAATGCCTGATGCAAAACGTTACCAAGATATAGGTTCAATAAGGTTTTCGCCAGAAAAAAACGAGCCGCAGAAACTACAAATTGCATGGTGTTATCCGAAGGATTTGGTTGAGCTTCTTGGATATAACAAGAAGTATGCCGATTTTGAGCGTATAGCTCTTTCTGAAGGCGCATTCTCTTATCCTCGTGAGGAATATGAGGAAAATCTTCAAAAGTACTCTGCCGTGCGCTATGAACACAAAAAATATTATCATTATCGTAAATTAAAAAAATAGCTTTGTTATGGATAAAAAAGATATTAATCTAAAAGTTATACTTGAAATCGGTGGTAACCTTTGCGGTATGACCATAAAGGATAAGGATGATAAAGTTGTGCTATTCGAGCATTTGTCATTTAATGAGCAAATTAAGATTCTCAATAGCCTTAGTCAGAATTATAACTGCCTTGTGCGGTTCTTAAAAGAAAAGGAGGGATAAGGTATGAATTTGGTTCTATTTGTATTGATTATCATATCTGTTGGGGTTACTTTCGGATGTCTTGTGCAAGGTAATAATAATAAGGAGAAGTAAAGTATGGAAGCAACTATTTTATTAGGCAATCATAATGATTGTAAGATTGATACGGGAAGATATGTAGAAACGGACGTTATGGGTTGGAAAGCCACTATCTATGTACCGAGTGGTATTGATAATGAGCAGATTCAGAAAGCCCTTGATTACGCTTATTCTACTCTCTGTCAGAGTTGCTATATGGAGTTTATCTTGGCAGACAACTTCCTTCTTATCTCTAAGGAGGTCTTTGATAAGAAGAAGGTGTTTAAGTTCAATCTTAAAAAGCACTTTACTGAATGCCAAACATCTATTCGTGATACGATGAAGTTGTATGAGCGAAATATGGATGAAGACTACTATAATGAGTATTCTACCTATCTTTGGGATTTGATTAAGGATAAGGTTGAGAAGTTACGAAAGATGATTGAGGATAAGCTTCGCAATCTGAAATGTAAGTATAACCCTTATCTCTGCTCGTATGTCATTATGATTCAGAACCTCGTACAGCAGATTAATGATACCCATATACACGTTATGGAGATTACCGAAAGGGAGTATGGAGTTGATATTGCTCCAAGCTACGAAAATTATCGGGCTAAAATGGCATTCACGCAAGCGGATAATTGTCTGTACGACATCATGCACGATGAAGCAGAGAAATTCCGTGATAATATCGTTAAGGATAAGAAGGTTATCGCCGTATGGTCTGATATAACAAGAACTCTCTATGACCCTATCAACGCAAAGAAGGCTCGTTTCTCGGCTTTCTATAGCATGTCTGAGGAAACGCAAGCTCTCTATAATTTGAGAGAGGAGGATGGCTTCTGCGAGCCTAAAGAAGGTACTAAGAAATTAAAGAAAGGAGCGTAGGGTATGGAGTTAGATAATATTTACTTTGGAGATTGCATTAACCTTATGCGTGATATTCCTGATAAAAGCATAGATTTATGTGTTACGGATGCACCATATCTCCACAATAAATCGCCACTTAGTCCTACGTATGATGGGAGTGAATGGAATCAGAAAAGTTCCTTTGGAAAATCGGAGCTTTATAAATATGGTGGTGATATGATGGGAGGGATGAGTTGTTTTGGCGAAGAAGAAATAGATAAGTTCCTTGATGCATTAAAGCCGAAAATGAAGATAATGAATGCTTATATGTTCTGTTCGGAAGAACAGGTACCGTATTATTGTAACTGGGCAAATAAGAATAGCCTGATGTTTACAATACTCGTTTGGGAGAAGCCGTTATCTATCATTAACAAAAATCGTTTTTCGCAGAACCTGGAGTACATAGTACGAGTATATGATTACGGTACTGCTCTTAATCGGTTAAATAATAACTTGTATTATAATCGGGTAAAGAAAGAAAAACCGATTAACGGGAAAAGTAAGAATCATCCAACAGAAAAACCTGTCTCAATTATGCAAGAGTTCGTTGAACTGAGCAGTAATGAGGGTGATGTGGTCTTGGATGCGTTCTGTGGCTCTGGTACGCTTGCTATAGCGTGCATTAATACTAACAGACATTTCATTTGCTTTGAGAAGAATAAAAAATTCTTTAATATTGCTAAGAAACGGGTTAAAGAACGGAAGCAACAACAAACAATTTGGTAATTAGTTATAGGAATGGATAGAGAAGATATGCGTAGGCTGATACATTATGCACGTATTCGTGCTAAGCAAAGAGGATTAAAATTATCCCAAATTACCATTGAAGAATGTATTAAAGATATGCAATTTTGGGAGAAAGGGATTTTTGCGTATGCGCCTTTTAAGGTATCTTAAAGAATAGACGGATTCTCATTTTATCTTAATATATATGTTGTATCTCTTTGGGGGCGGTGGTCTCGGCTGCTGCTCCCTTCTATAAGTATAATAAGTTTATCAAGGTAAAGAAATAAGTCTCTGATTCTTAACACGAAAGCTATTAAGCACTATTAATTCCGATTTATTTCTATTAATATCAAAAATAGTTGGAGAAAAATTTGGTAGTTCGCAGATTTCTTTTTAATTTTGCGACGTTCACAGATGATAGTAGGCTATCCCGATAAGAGCACGGTTATTGCTCATTCGTCTGAATGGGCATATTTTATGCTCACGAAGACCGTATAATACACGGTCGCCTATACGTAAGATAAAACGAAGCTCTTTCGGAGTGGACTACCATCTGTGAACAGCGTATATGGCGACCGCTTTTTGTTTGCCATTATCTTCTAAAAAGTTCACAGATGGAAGAAATCAAGATTATTAGTAAATCAACCTTCCTTGATAAGGAGATTGATGTATGGGGGTCAGTTGAAAACCCATTATTTCGGGCTAATGATGTACAGAGTTGGCTCGGTTTAAAGAATGTGTCACGTGCTGTTGCTAACGTTGACGAAGAGGAACGACTTAATTTAAAGTTAAGTCGTGGTGGAAGTATGTGGTTCTTGACAGAGGAAGGTGTTTATGAATTGCTTATGCAATCACGCAAGCCTATCGCCAAGCAGTTTAAGAAGGGAGTAAAAGCTATCCTTCACGAAATCCGAACCAAGGGCGGCTATATAGCTTCTTCGGTCAATGATACTCCCGAAGCTATCATGGCACGAGCCTTGAAGATTGCGGATGAGACATTGAAGCGGAACGAGCAAAGAGTTCGTGAGCTTGAAGCTCAGACCGAGCAGCAGGCACAGACCATCGGCATTCAGCAGAAAGAATTGACTGTAGCCGCACCAAAAGTAAAGTACTACGATGATACACTTGCATCAACGGACTGCCTTACTACCACACAAGTTGCTGATGACCTCGGTATCAGCGCAAGAGCACTAAATCAGCAGCTTTCCAATGCAGGTATTCAATACTTTCAATCAGGTTCTTGGCATTTGAAGGGCAAGTTCCGTGAATGGCAGCTCGCAAGCACCCGAACCTACAATTATATCAAGGGTGATGGTTCTACGGGCACAAAAGTAAACCTTGTATGGAATCAACGTGGCAAGCGTTTTATTCTTGCTCTCTATAACAACGACTTTAATGTGAAAGATGCTATCGCTGAAATCAACGGCGAGAAGAGAGCTGCGCTTGTATCTAAAAACAATCAGTCTAACTTTTAATTGAATAGGAGAAATCAAAAATGGATAATCAGAATATGATGATAGAGGTAACAGTTGATAATGATGCTACTCAGCGGTGTGTCGGTCTGCTTAAAGAACTTATGGCGGTACAGGAGAAGGCTATGAAGTTCTTGGTATCTGAGGGTATTGATGATAGCAATGAGGGTACGATGATTGCCGAGGGCATCGGTAACGCTGTGAAAGCCTTTGGTGGCGTACTGCCAGAGGGTATCTACAATAATGTAGTCGGTATTGAGGTTTAATGTTATGCGTGAATAGGAGATACGCAATACAACAAGGTGTAAATAATTATAGGAGATACAGCTACTATAAGAAAGGCAGGGCACTATTTGCGCTCTGCCTTTTCTTTTTCTCTTTGCTTTCGTTCAGCCCTTGCGAGCCGAATCTCTTCGTTAATCTCGTCCATCGTCATATTGACGTTATTCTTCCTTGCTTCTTCTATGAGAGCATTAAAGTTCTCTAAAGCCTTCTTCTTTTCTTCTTCTGTCATTATTTTATATTAATCAGTTCGTTTCTATCTATCTTAGGAACTTCCTTTTTATCTGAATCAAAGTCGAGTATATATTTTTGAGGATAACTAATACAATGTAGAAAAATATACTTCCTCTCATCAATATTTATAGTCCTTACGACAAAGGTATCATTTCTATAGAAATATGAGTTATTATCATTGAGAGTGAAATCAGCTCTTATCTTCTCTTTGATGATATTATTATCAACGGGCGTTTGCTCATATCCGTTCTCGGTAAGTAGATAAAGAAGCTTATCGTTACTTTGCAGTTTTAAGTCTTTATATTGGTAATCCTGTCCAACAACAATAAAGCTACCTGTTAGCTCACCGAGATATTTATCTACATAACTATATCCTATAAGGCTATATATGTTAGACAATACGACCGTATCTTTATTCATTTCATCAATAGGATGAGTAGAGATATATTGCTCGATAGTTTGTTTGGTCGCATCTGGTATAGGTGATAAGCTTGTTATCTTCTGTTGAGCGTTGGCTGCTATACAAAAGAGAAGTTCACTAAATATACATATCTTCTTTATCTGTTTCATATTATTTATCTCCAAGTGTTATAAAAGTCAGATTATCTTTATCGCAAGAAAACATAGCTTGTCCCACATTATAACCACCGAAGCCATTTTTTGCTCTATATGTAACAATAAACAACTTCTCTCCCTGTTTTGACGTTTCTTGCTCTTGCATATCAACGAACTCATAACTATCTGGGTCACGTAAGCGTTGTTTGATTAAATCGCCAGCCATCGTCTCAACATACTCCTTGTTTTCGTACAGAGGGGTATTCATAAGTTTTTCTGTCTCTTTTTTGTTTTCATTCTGTCCGATAGCTATCATTAAAAAGAATAAAATAACAAGGATTCCAAGACATCCACATCCCTTTTTCATAACTATATCTCCTATATTAATATTTATAAATTGCACGATACCTACTTAAAACACGCTCTGCGGCATTATCTTTCCTTTGCTTGGTATATACTAAGGCAAGGCGAAGATAACCCGTTCTGCGCAAGCAACCGAGGTACATTAGCCGCTCGTAGCAATATGTGGCTCTGCTTAGTATTCCATCACGGAGGTAGCGTTGAGCCATTGCCGCCAACTCCTTTGGTGATGCGTTATAAATCTGTGTCATAACTCGTCTGATTTGGTTATGTATGCAAAGGTAGCGAAAAATCGGTTACTATATTTTTATATTGCATTTTTTATATTAATATAACCTTAATTTACATATCAATATATTAAAAGCTATTAAAATAATAATAAAAACACCGAAAAGATTTGGTGGTATTAAAAGAAATTATTAATTTTGCGGTGTAAATAATTAATAAATAGGTTTAATATTCAAATTATAGGAGATACAACAATGAAAGTTACAATGATTAACGGAAAGGTAGTAGAGGCTAACGTTTTTGATTACGTTGCTCAGATTTACGAAGGTGGCAAATGGCAGGCAGTTGCCGTTAGCTCTGATTACAATGAGGTTGAGAAGAAACGTGTTGAGTACGCTGTGAAGGGCTGCTATACAAGAACAGAACAGCTTTACTAATTTAAAAGGAGATACAATTATGAATAGATACGCAGAATTAAAGAAGAAGCATCAGAAAGAGCTTGATAAATTGCCCATGAAAGCTGCTTTTGGTAAAGAGCAGTTTAAGAAAATGATGGAAGAGTGGGGGCTGACTACCTCGAAGGAGGACTTGATGAAGATTCGCTCACTCGGTTGCGGCGCATTCTGCCTTGCCTCTGACGTTTACCTTTTCGAGGAAATGCGTAAACGTCACGATAAGGAAATCTTGGAGATCATAAAGACAGATGAAGGCTTGAAAGATGCTTTCATGTATGAGTTCGCAAACCACGAATGCGGCTATACATACAACCCAGAAGAAGCCGTGCTTGCCCTTGGGATAACAATGAGGGATGTAAGAAATAATATATTCATCAAGCCTGTCTTTGATAAGGCTTGGAAAGAGTATCTTGATAGATGTGAATAGCTTATGTACAAAGAAGGAGATATACTTAGGTTTTATAATGACGAAAGAGGTGAAAGTTGTGTTTTTATCTTGTCAAATATTCATAACGATGACTGGATAGAGGCTCACATAAAATACTCGTTCGCATTCAAATCTTTCGGTGTAGGCAAAGGAAATATGAGTACAAACATTAAATACTCGTCGGGTTGCTTACGATACGCAAATGAATGGGAGAAGAACTTTCTTCTGAATATAATGGAGAATAATGGTTATTCTTATGATTTTAAAACTAATAAAATAAAGGAGATTTAATTATGGCAAAGTTTATTGAGGTAAAGTATAAAGGGTTTTGTATCCTTATTAATATAGATAATATCGCTTACGTTGAACCTTCACGTAATGGCGATATAGCAACATCTATAAAGCTTAATTGCAAGACCACACCAACGGGCGGTCAAGTGATTCTCTGCGAGGATGATTATCACACATTCTTGGAGAGATTGAAAAACCTTGTTATCGTTGATAAAGCTGAGTAAGATATGAGAGCATTTGACGTACTTTTAGCCTTACATCGCTTGGATATGCGACAGGGCAAGGATTATCTTGAAGCTCCTAAAAAGAATGATTTGGAGCTGAATGTAATAGAAGGTAAGCTAAAACGGAATCATTGGTATTGGTGTGATTTCCATAAGCAACCAATGCTCGGTGAGCCTTCGGTTATCCTCACTCTTGGCGGTGGGGATATTCAATACCTTTATGAAGTAGAAAAGTAAATTAATATAAGTTATGTATCAGATAAATGTTGTAACATATAGCACAAGAGTGGACGTAAAGAACGCTCGCCGCAAGGTAGCGAATCGACAAAAGAGAATACTCGGAGGATGGTTTGAAAGCGTGAAATTAGCAAGAAAAGCCTTGAAAGAATTCTTTGAGAAGGAAGGCTATCAGATAGGTAACGAGGTCGAGGAAAAGGGCAGCGAGACCTATGTTAAGACGTTATTCTTCGGTAACATTATGCTCGAAATGGAGTATAAGATAATCAAGTATAATTAATCTATGGCTCGTTTCGCTCTCAGAAATCAGGAGAAGATAAAGCAAGCATTCGGGGAAGAAAGGTTGAATGAGCTTCTGAAAGCATTGAAGCTGTATTCAGCCAAGTACCCGAAGTTATCGTTGAACACAATCATCGAAGAGGGTAAGCCTTATCCTTCTTTTGTAGTTGATAAGGTTGCCGTACTATACGTAACTCGCCTGATGTATGACGTTTATCACGTTGCTTTAAAGGAGTTCTTATAAACAAAAAGCACCGCCCTCGGAGATACGAATGAGGACGATGCTAGATGTAAATAATTGTTTTGTTTAACGTTGTGAGCACATAGGAGATACGCACTTGATACAACAATTAATGCAAAAGTAATAAAAAATATTTGGTTATCTGAATATTTCTTCGTAAATTTGCGAATAATTAACATAAAAATAGGAGATACAGTTATGATAGGAGCAATTATAGGTGATATTGTAGGCTCTAAATATGAGTTTAATAACACATTTGATTATAACTTTAAACTATTTGACGAAGGTTGTAATTTTACAGATGATACCATCTGTACAATAGCCGTAGCCGATGCTATTCTTAGAAAAGGCGGTAATGAAAAGCCGAATGTCGGAGATTATTGTATATCGCTTCAATACTGGTGTCAGAAGTATCTAAACCCAATGGGTGGGTATGGCGCAAGCTTCGCAAAATGGGTTCGTAGCTCTAATCCACAGCCTTATGATAGTTTTGGAAATGGAGCAGCTATGAGAGTTAGTCCTGTGGGTTGGGCATTCAAAAATAATGCTGATGCTATTCGTCAGGCAATGATGAGTGCAAAGGTGTCACATAGTCACATTGAAGGAATGATTGGTGCTGCTGCGGTAGCAGATTGTATCTGTGATTTAAGAGTATTTAAAAGCAAAAGTTTTATTAGGACAGCAGCGATAATATATTACGGCTCTGATTGGAATAAGAATCTTGTACCAAGAGGAAAATGGCCAGAAACTTGCCAAGAGTGCGTTCCTCTTGCCTTTAGAATAGTCCTTGATAGTGATAGCTTCGAGGACGCAATCAGAAATGCTGTATCCTACGGCGGTGATAGCGATACGATGGGAGCAATCGTTGGTTCAATCGCTCAGCCACTCTTTGGTATTCCACAAGAAATGAAGGAAAAAGCATTGAACTATCTCCCTTTGGATATGAAGAATGTAGTAACTAAATTTATTGATAGATATGGTGAATAAGGAAGATTTAATCAAGCACTGCCGATACTATAGAGGTGGTGAAAACCCAAATACCAATGAAAATATGGCTTGGTTTTGGGATATGGAAAGAGTGTATGTTAATAGCAAAGGAAAGTTTAAAGGTGAGGAAGAATATTATAAGAAAATCAATGGTAAGGAATATAAGGGGATACCACATACATTGCTTATTATAATGTTCACTTCCTGGGCTAAAGCAGCCTACAATATTAAGGAAGAGATAGATAGGTTCTATAAGCTGATAGACGAATACCTATTTATCCCAAACGACCATTTCCCAGAGGATAAAATTCCAAACGAACTATAATGAAAAAAGGTGCACCGTAATGGTACACCTTTTTTGTTTAATATCCGATATTGCTATCCTTTACATAAGATAAATCTCTTATTTCTTGCCCTATAACCTCGCAGTCTATGTAGGTCTTTCCACCTTCTTCATAAACCTTTGTTATTCGCATTCGTGTTCCTCTCTGAAAGAGTGTTTCGTGCTCGGAACTATACGTAGAGAAACGGCTTACTCCATCCCAACTTCTTTTATCACCACAACCGAAAGCAGAGAAAGGTTCTACGTAAGCAGCCTTTGTTCCTTTTGGTGCATATATGTTCATGATAACACTTCGAGTATTGAAGCCTTTTCCTTTTCGGCTACCAGTTGACATAAAACCACCTTCTTGCATTTCCATTCCAACAAGGTCTTGAAGGTTTTTTGGCATAGAACCGCCAGCAAACTTAATTCGTGATTCAATAACTTTCATTCCATCATCACCTCTTGTAAACCACATATCGGTAGGAAGTTCGTTCTTTTCTATATAGCTTGTTATATTATTAACCTTCTCTATGAACCTTTCCTTCGTTTGGTAATTATCATATTTTCTTCCTTGTAATGGTTCATTTACATCGCAATAATGATGAGTGTATTCGTATGTGAAATCTTTTTCTTTTTCTGTTGCTGCTATCCATTGTTTGGATGCAACATCTACGAGGGTTTTATCAGCTTTTGCACCATTACCCTTATCCCATACTGCGGCATCTTTCCTTGATTGAGAGAATCGGTCTGTATCAAATACAACATTCTTCGCATTTCGTTTTGCTTTCGCATTAATAAGCGTTTCTTTCTTTTGCTTAGCTTCATAAAGCAACTGCTCAGCAAGGGTCTTATCCTTTGCGAGCATAGCGTGTTCAAGGTCATAGATAAGCTTATGATATATCTTGCTCTGTGTCTTATAACCTTTTACGTCAGCATAAGCTTTATTGATATTTACCCAATCAATCGCCGTATTTACCTCATCAAGCTTTTTGAGATATGCCGCTTGCGATACCTTCCATGTAGCATACTTCTGCTGAACCCCGTGCATATTTCCACCAAGGAAATCAACTGCCTCAAATTGCAATTTGCTAGCTTGCTTTTCAAGCGTCAAGCTTTGCCATTGAGCCAACTTCGCTTCTACGGCATCATATACTCCGTGCAATTCCTGTGACGTGAACTGCTTATGCCACTTATTGACATCAGGGATGAGAGCGGAAAGTGATAGTTCATCCTTTTTAATAGCAGAAATGGCGTTTGCGAGCGTTTTTGCTTCTTTCCTTGCTAATGTATAGTTAGCAGACTTTAATGCGCTTAGAACGGAAGAAACATCGGTTTCTCCGTAATTAGCAGCCACCTTCATAACATTCATCGCAACCTTGCGGTCAGTCCATGCAAGTTTAGTCTGATAACCTCGCTTGAATCTATCAAACAAAAAAGCTATCTCTGAAGCACTCTTTTTGTCCTTGATAGCATAACGGATAGCATAGTACCGTTCAAAGAGGTCTTGGCTCTTTATATCCGTAACAGATTTACTACCGAGCAGATTATGAACCAAGCCATTGTAATAGTCACGTCTATGCTTATCCCATCGGCTCTGTATTTTATCTATCTGCTCCTTAGTTCTAAGGGCGTGGCGTTCCTTTGCCTTCGCAAGTATAAGCTCCTTAGAAGAAACCGCCTTTAACCCCAATTTCTTGCGGTCTGACGGGCTTAAAAGATGTACCCAATACTTTGTGTTGTCTTGTAAATGCCAAGCCAATTTACCCTTCATTCCTGCCTTCACGATAGCTTCGGAGTTATCCTTGATGTATTGATTGTACTTTTCTGGCATAGTGAGCACGGCAAAAGGGGAGACGTAGTTACTCATATCCTCGCCAGCCATCAAGCGTTTATAAAACTCCTTCTTCTCCTCGCCTTGTATAGTGATAGGGTCTGAGGTGCAGATACATTGAGGATGCCAAGAAATCCATACGTAATCTTTCGGGTAGCGACCTTCAAGGTCGTTGCATATATCATCAATATTATGCTGTGGTGATACGTGAATATACTGACCGATAACGAATGGTTCGTTCTGCCATCGTTCATTTCTTGCCTTGTGATATGCGGAATTTATCTCCGTTCTTGCTACTCTGAGAGCGTTCTTTCTCGCCGAGCGGTAAACACCCATGCCTACCTTCTCCAATGGCTCTTCAATAAAGCGCACCTTGCCGTCTATGATTCTACGTCTGCGCCAAGTCACCACATCTTTCTTCTTTCCGTTCTTCTGAACCTTGATAGTATGATAACGGCGATACATCATATCTGGGTCGTTGAGATACTTTCGTATGCTCTTGCCTACTTCCTCTGCTGATGAGCCTTTTTTGATTCCGTCCGCAATGGTATTACTCATAGCCATTTCAAACTCACTCTTTGTCTGTTGGCAGTAGTTCCAAATAATCTGAGAGAGATTCAATCCATTCTTTGTTTTCAAACGATTTGAAATAAACGTGGCTGCGGCGGTATCTCGTGCAACCCTTATAGCTTTATCAGTAAGCACGGAATAACCGCCTATAACCATTTCATCGTGGTTATACGCCAACGCAACGCCATCGGTGATGCCGCTCTTATAACAAAGAAGGCTATTCTGATAGTAATCATTAAAGATGTCGTTCAAACGAGCCTTTAACTGCGGAAAGTTATCAAAGTTAAAAAGCGCATCATCTTCGAGCACATCTTCTCCATAGCCAAGAGAGGTGAGCTTATTGACATAATCGCTGTATAATCTGCCCAACCGCTTATTATAAACGGCGAACAGATTATTCAGTTGTTCTTTCTGCTGTTTTGATGTGAGCTTCTTTGACATAGTTATTCTTCTTCCTCTTCTTCATTGGAAACTGACTGACTTCCACTTGCGGCACTACCAAGTCCCGAAAGGGCTGCTTGCTGCGCCAACGCTTCTTCCTGTTCACTCTTCATTTCTTCCTCAACCTTATCAGGGTCATCATTGAGAGGGTTAAGCTCGATAGCACGGCGATTAGAGGTAGATTTCGCACCACCATTGGATGAAGTGATAAGTTGCAACATTTCAACATCATTCTTTGGCAGATATGGCTTGAAGACCGGCTCAAAGTCAATCTGCTCAGCAACACTCTGGTCGATACCTTTTACGTAAACTCCCGTATTACAGATGCCGTTAGCTACGATATTCGAGCGGCGAGTAAACATTTCACCGAACATTTCTGTCTTTAAATCCGCTTTCATATAAGGAGCAGTGAACATCAAACGGATAGCCGCACCCGAGGTGTTGCTGCCCAAGGTTTTCATATTCTCAAAGCTGATATCGGCTGTTGAGGTGAATGAATAGATGATATTGAAGAGGTAAGCAATTTCACCCTTCACACTCTCAGGTGATTTATCCCAGGAAAGGACGTTCATACTTGCATCACTGCCACCTTGGAAGACTGCGCCTTGCTCGCCCTTCTCAGCGAAGCCCTCCAAACGACCTTTGATAAAGTACTTAGGCGTACCGAAGTAGTCATTCGTATCACCCCAATTTGAGATACAAGTTTCCACTCTGTCAATAGCCCATTGAACATCTTCCCACTCAGCTTGGTCTTGTCTATAGTAAACAACAGGCACTTTGGTGAAGCCATGAGGTAGGGCAGAAATAAGCTTCCAACCTGCGCCATCAATATTAGTGTACTGATAGCACAATCTATCTGTATATACATCAAAATGTAGCTCAGATTTTCCAAGCTCATCATATACATAGTACTCACGGGCGAAGCCGTCCATGATATGGAAGTCGTTGAAATGAGGGTAGAGCTTATCACCATTTGAAGGCGAAAGCAACTGAACTCGGATTTCACCTCTAAGCTTTCCCTCTGCGTCTGTTGGCATATACCATAACTCAGCGCACTCACATTCCTTGAAGAGGGTACGGGCAAGTCGCTTATCGAAGTACTTCATCTTATTATCGTGATAGCAGTGCATGATGCCGTCATATAGCTTCTGCTGCTTATCGTTCATCTTCTTTATATCAACACCATGTGCCGTAGCTTTATAGGTAACGGCATTCATAAACAAGAAACCAACAGTAAGATTTGTGATTGACTTCTGAGCAGGGATAGCGATTCTTACTGGCTCAACTTTCTTATCCTTATAAATCGGTTTCTGTGTGATAGGGTCATACTGACCCGTAGGTACTTTGATTCGTTTCTTAGGACGGAAATCCTCATCAAAGATTTTATGCTTTGATGGATTCCATTGTTCTTCAAGCACACTCAGTGATGTCTTAAAGCCTTTCTTTCTTGCTGTCAATACCGAGCGGACTGTGTTCGCATCTTGTATTGCTACTATCTGTTCTATTGCTCTCATATATGAATATTTTTTGTTATAACAAGGGCAAAGTTAGTAATAATATAACTTATATAGGCATGAAGAAGAAACCCTGTGTAAACAAAAGAAAAACGCCTATTTCGGCAGTCTTCCAATGTGCCAATGATTGCACTCACTACAAAGATATACGGAGTAACCGAGTAGCCGCTTTTTCTTTATGTATCTTGCGGCTACCTTCTCATTATCAAAGGATAATTTGGCTACTCCTCTGCTATTATAGTGGGAGCGTTTACGATGATGCTCCCTTGGCTGTTTATCATATATTCGTTTCATAAGCATTTCGATTTTAACCCATCAGACCGAGAATGTCGGCGGCTTGCATTCCGCTGCCATAATCACCCAATAACTTCTCCATAATAACATATCGGCATGCATCGATGGCGTGATTATACATATCTATAGGCTCATTAAGCCACTTTCCTTCCTTGTCTTGGCGATAGGTATAATTATTAAATTCCCTTCTTACATTTGTAGAGCGTTTTGTTATATGAATTGTGTATTCTTGCATCTTCATAATACTAGCTTGAATAGAACCTGCGAACTTCTTTACAGGTTTTATATCAATACCAGCATTATAGATTTCATCAATCAGACGAGGGTCGGCACTCTCTGATATTACCTCAATATTTTTTTTATCCTCTTTCAATACCCTGATAATATCAGAAGTAAGCATTTCTGTCTGATAGCATATTTCATCTATATAGATAATCTTTCCGTAGATATACACATCAACAATCGCTGTAGGGTCATTGGAGTAACCGAAGTCAATACCTCTGTATCGGTGTCTGTGCGCTTGTATAGGAATATAATCATCAATAACTACATTCTTAAAAATCAAGCCCTCAACCATAGAGCGCAATCCCAAACCATAAATACGCCAAAGGCTCGGATTCTTCCATTTAAGGCTCTCAATCTCAGCGATAACCTTTGGTTCGAGGAAAGGATTATCCTTATAGGTGGATATAAACCAATAAGTGCTTTTCTCCTCGTTTACCTGATTTATCCAATGGTCTTCTGAGAAGGAAGGGTTATAATCAAGGATAGAGAACTCCGTGGTACGCATCTGAAGCTGCTGCCATTCGATGAAAGAAAGCTCATTCGCCTCATTAACGAAAAGTATCTTACGCTTAGAACCACGCACCTTCTGCTCGTTATCGGTGGAGAAGAACTCAATCCAAGAGCCGTTAGGGAAAGTATAAACGAACTCCGATTTATTCATACACTTATCATCCCACCAACCAAAGTTGAGCATTATATCCTTAAAATCACGATAGACAGTTCGTTTAATGGAAGGCATACCAGCACGAATGATGGAAACGGTCGTTCCAGCATAGTTGAAGCAAAGCATACAAAGGAACTGCACAACCGAGTAGGTCTTGGCAGAACGTGAACTTCCTTGAAGAGAGCAAGTTGTGAACCCTGCTTCCTTCGCTGCCTTTACCCTCATGTAGTTCTTTGCTAAATATACGTGCGGCATATCTCTATTATCCTTTATCTGCTCTTATTTCTTTATTTCATCAACTGTGACTAAGGTATCGTTGTGCGAGCCGCCATGTGCTACGATAAGAATCTCTTTACATACCGCTCCGTTACATTTTCCTATTCCTTGTGTATTCCAACCACAAGAAATACAGATACCTTCATTCTTTAATATTCTTGCAATCTCCTTCTTACATAAAGACCAATATTTGGCATTAGAGACATTTATCTCCAATTTCTCTTTGCCAAAATCCTTATATAGCAAAGATGCTTGTGTAACACTATAAGGTGGGTCGTATAATACCATATCAGCAGAATTAGATTTCTGCCCTTGAAGGAACTTTAATGCGTCAAGGTGATACTGTGTATCGCAGTTCGGATTTAAGTCATTGCGAATTGTTCCGAGCTTGCAATCCTTTGCGAATGGGTCAATAATAACACCACCTTTATTATATTTATCAAAAAGTTCTTTGATTGGCTTTATACCGAAAGTATCACCACTTGGCATAGCCCATTTCTTCTGTATTTCCATATATTTATTCTCCTATATTTTTATCTGGCTCAGCATCCTTCTTTTCTTTCTCTTTCTGAATCTCAGCGAGAATCTTCTGATACTCTTCATTGTTGGTAACAACGTGTACTTGCAATGGGTCTTGCTTAATCTGCTCGCCCTTGCTCGTAAGGTCGATGCGTTGAATCTTTCCGTAGGCTCTATCAATAACTCTTTCGAGCACATCAAGCCCTTTCTTGTCAAGTATTCCCTTGGCAATAATGCGTTGCATCATCGGGCGTGACTTATCTGTCAACACCGCCTCCAATTCGGCTTGGGGCAGGGTCGCGATATACAGAAAAGACTCCGCGATAATCTGAGAGGAAGGCACTTCGTAACCCTTCTCCTTCATTTCTTCGATGAACAATGACATCGTCTTAGGCTTTGGCGGTCTACCCTTCGGGTTGCCAACTCCACCTTTTTTAAACTTACCTTTTTCAAGGTTTGCAAGCTGTCTTTTACGCTTGCTTTCATCTCTTGATAATGGCATATTAATAACTTTTATTCCTAATTTATTCCCAACAATAGCTTTTATTTAAGAAAAGCATCTTTATTCTCTTTTTCCTCTGCTGCCATTTCTCGGCACATTTTTAGTACATTAAAGTACTCTCCAAGATTGTTGTTATAGAGCAGCTTTGCTATCTGCTGTACAAAAGATGACTTACGTCCATCTTGTTGTAAGGTCACTATCTGGCTCGCTGGCATCATCAAGAACTGCTCCATGATTTCAACCTTTTCCTTAGAGGAAAGAAGCTTCTTGGTAGGAAGCAGAAAACCCACTTCCTCCAAGATTTGTGTTTTGACTGACTTAACCTTCATACTTATCACCATTTACGAGGTTCATAAACTCAGCCCTCACTTGTGGGTCGTCTTTGAAAGCACCTTCAAGGTAAGAAGAGGTCATAATGCCCTTCTTCTTTGCGCCTCTGAACTCTTTGCAAGAATGATGACCCTTCATCACGAGAGCAATACCAAGTGGTGGGTATTCGCTACCGAGAGCCGCTTTCAGCATATCTACGATGTCGTGTACCAATCGCTCCTGTATCTGTAAGCGAGCGGAGCAGTAATCAACTACACGACCAATCTTAGAGATACCGAGAATCTTTCCCTTTGGGTTCGGAATATATGCGAACCAATACTTGCCCCAAAACCAAACACAATGATGCTCGCAGTTTGAATGGAAATCACCTTGGTCGATAACCATGTTATCATAGACGATACCGTCATCATTGTTATCAAAGGTGGTAATCTTCGGCTTCTGTGAAGGGTCATAACCTCTGAATATTTCTTTCCACATTCTAATAATGCGGTCGGGCGTTCCCTCTAAGCCCTTGCGGTTAGGGTCTTCACCGATATACTCCAAGAGTTCTTTGATATGATTCTCTGCTGTTTCTTTTGTAATCTTAGCCATATTATTTACCTTTCCAATATTCTTTATAATCTTGTTTCTCCTCCTCATTAGGCTCATATACCTCATAAGAAGTACCGCATTGCATACAATGATAGTAATCCACTACGGAATCATCATCCTCGCTGCGGTCACCTGATGAATCCCAACAAAGTTTCCCACCACAATAAAAGCAGATAGGACGATACTTTGTCGGGGTTTTCTTTTTATTCTTGCTCATAGGCGAAATGATTTACTTCACATTGAGAATCTTCTGCTGCTGTAAAGAAAGTCGCCACTTAGGGTTAGCCTCTACGAAAGCAACTGTCTGTTTCAGAATCTCAGCATTCTTCTTCGCATCGCCTGTATCACAAGGCTGAACGTAGTAGTAATCTGCATCAATACCGCAATCGGTAATCTCGTGCTCGCCATCAAAGACAACCTTCACTTCAGTAGCAATCTTGATGATAGGTTCTGCGCCCTTAACGAATAAACACTTAGGAGAGCAAGTAACCCAGTTGATACCGCCTGGAATCTTGTGCGTTCCGTTGGTCTCCATAGCAATATAATAGCCCCAATTTTGGAGAAGGGTAGTAAGCTCCTCATCCACCTGTAATGTAGGCTCCCCGCCCGTAAAGACAACGAACTTGCAATCTGGTGAGAGCAACTGAATCTTATTCAGAATATCAATAGCCCCCATTTCCTCATACTTCTTAAAGTCAGTATCACAGAAAGGGCACTTCAAGTTACAACCCGAGAAGCGGACGAAGATAGCCGCTCTGCCTGCATGTCTTCCCTCACCTTGGATAGAGTAGAAGATTTCGTTTACTTTATACTTAGCCATTAGAGAGCCTCCTTTCCGTCAATTTTATCATCGTCACAATAAACAGCGATATTGCCTTCACTCTCCTGTACCTGTGCCTTGTAGCACTCTGGGAACTGAGCAACAATCCATTTGGCGATATTCTCAGCAGTAGGATTGAAAAGCAAAAGCTCGTTGAGGTTGCCGTGGTCGAGGTAGCCGTGAATCTTCTGCTTAATATGCTTGAAGTCCATCACCATACCATCCTTGTTCAGCTTTTCAGCCTTGCAGTAGACAGTAATAATCCAATTATGCCCATGAAGGTTGGCGCACTTGCTTTCATAAGAGAGATTCAGCTTATGACAAGCGGCAATCTCCATTCTTTTTGAAACGTAATACATAATTTTCCTTTCTTTTATTTTGTTATTTCAATTTTTATTCTTAATTTTGCGACCTAATAAAGGGTAGTCGGTAGCGAAGATGTCAGCAGCCCGACTTTTGTCTTAGGAGCACAGTATGGTGGCATCGCCTTATGCTCCTTGCTTTTTACTCATCGAAATGATGTTCGTATAGTATCTTTTTACTGCTAATTACTACAACAGCTTTTACACCTTTAGTCTTCCATGCTTTATGCCTTGATTGATAAAGTTTCATTCCGTTCTCAATATCTTTGGTATGAAAGAGTGAATGCTTATCATATATCAATGCTATCTGTGCGTGCTTATCATTTGCATGATTAATAGCAAGACGAACCGAACTTTCTGCAGAAGAATTAATCTCAGTAGGCGTTTTCTGCTCGTAGGTATATGTCGCCATTAAACCTTCTGCGAATTTATACTTTTTAGAACCATCCTTGTTTATCTTTACATTGGTTGCATACATCGTATATTTATCGCCTTCAGGAGTAAGTGTAACATTTATACCATTATCTGCGATAGCTCTCGCCACTTCCAATTCTGCTTCGGCATCAGCGATTTTATCAGTATGATTATGTCCTTTCATAAAGATAGCGTGAGCACCCGTCTGTTCTGAGAAAAATGATAAAGAAGCATCAACCAAGGAACTCGAAACGATTTGATTATATTCGTTCCGAGCCTTATCTATCTGTCTTTGCTTTGGTGTAAGTAACCTTGTATTACCGCTTGCCTTACTCATCCTCGTATTCAGTTGGGTCAGAGATACCAGCATCACGGAGAGCTTCCTTGCGTTCCATACATGTTCCACACTTACCACAATGCTTCTCACCGCCTTTATAGCAGCTCCAAGTTTCAGCGTAGTTGATGCCAAGCTTCTTGCCGTGGCGAGCAACATCTGTCTTCGTGATGTTGGTGTAAGGAGCATCAATGCTGATACCCTCGTAAGTACCATTCTTCATAGCCTCTGACATGGCATCAATAAAGCCCTTGCGGCAGTCTGGATAGATAGCGTGGTCGCCGAAATGGTTAGCAATAAGCACCTTCTTCAATCCGTTACTCTCTGCGATACCGCAAGCGATAGAGAGCATAATGCCGTTACGGAAAGGAACTACGGTTGATTTCATATTCTCATCATCGTAGTTGCCTTCGGGAATAGCTTCTGCACCTTCGAGGAGAGAGGATTTGAAATAATCGTGAATAAAGTTGAGTGGAATAACAATATGCTTGATACCAAGTCGCTCACAATGCAACTTAGCAAAAGGAATCTCCTTCTGATTGTGGTTAGAGCCATAATCAAAAGAAATAGCGAGAGCAATGTTCTCTTTCTTCTCATGCAGGAGAGTTACCGAGTCCATACCTCCTGATACAATAATCAATGAATCTTTCATAACTAATTAAAATTTAAATATTTATCTTTTATAATCTTGCACGAGCGTACTTCATAAAGCGTACCCACTCGCCGAAATTATGTGCAGCAACCAACTTTGAGCGAAGTTTCTTGCCCTCAGGTGCTTTGGTTTTATCCATAGTTCCGTTCTTGGCATTGAACTTATATATAGAACCGCTCATATTGCCATAAAGCCAAGCTGTAGAATCCACGGAATCAAAGTGATACGTATGCAATCCTCTAATATTTGTATATCCAAGGGCATGTATCTTGCAGCCATATTTATGTGCTGTCTTTACGAACCAAGGAAATAACTTCTCATATTTATTGATAGGTATCTCTTTAGTCACGATGCCACCAATAGCCACATAAGGGTAATTCTTGCACATTTCAACGAAATACTCTTTCCCTCGTGACTTATGCCAAACGGGGATAGGCTTACGTCCACTTAATCTTTCGAGCTTTTCACGAAGTCTTTCAACCTCCTTGATACCAACAACTGAATCAATATCAAGCTCAAAGAAATTCTTTACGTTCCATTTCTTAATGAATGCAGCATATCCTTCTACGTATTTATCGAAGTTAACTACACCTGCTCCCGACATAAATGTGAAAGCACCACTATCTAATAGGAAATTCTGAAAATTGCCTATCAATCGAGGAAACTCTTTATTATTCTGTAGATAATAGTAAGTTTCCAATATATTTAATCCTTCCCAATCGGCATCCTTGCCGTTCTTTACTGGGTGTTCACCTGCTAAAAAAACTTCCATAGCCTTTTTATAAACATAGGGTCTGCTTAAAGTCCCTGCTATATATAATTCCATACTAACACTTTTCCAAAACTTACTAAGATTTCCAGTAAGCCACCGCCGCAAGATAGACTTCCATATCTCTATTATTTTATTTCCACACCTTCGTATTCGGAAACGGCAGACTTGATAATCTCCTTAATCTCATCTACCTTATCTTCCAACTCTTGTGGAATATGGACGGAGAGCTTAATATCTTTAACTTTGCTCTCGGTATTTTGGGCATCCTCGAATAGCTCATCAATATCGGTATCATCCTCATCGGTATTGAGAAAAGAGCAATCAACACCCCAATTCTGCAAATCATCGGTTTCCCATTCACCATTGGCAAGCTCATCCCAATCCCAATTACCTGCTTGCACGTTATCCTTAATAGCATACTCCTTGATTTTCTGAATTGGGGTATCGGTCTTCAAGACGAAACAAGGCAGCTTATCGAAGTTCGTATTTCCACCGATGCGTAACTCGTTAGCCACTCTGAGGCGCATATTACCGCAGATGGTGACGTATGTACCATCCTCCAAGCCATAAACCATCAAAGGCTTGTACTCTAAGAGCTCTGGGCTATCGGCGAGTGACTTGACGAGCTTGTCGTGCTCGCTCTCCTTTAAGTAGCGAGGGTTCTTTGGAACGCCATCAATCTGCCCCTCATTATAGAGGAGCTTTGTAATGTCAATCATTTCACGAAAACCCAGCTTTACAAGAAGCTCATCCTTTGCGATGTATGGGTTCTGTGAGATTCTCTTTTCTCTTGCCATAATTTTATTATTTAATAATTATTATTTGCAAAGTTACGGAGATTATTCGGGTTTTAATAGAAAATAATAGGTTGCGTGTAAACAAATAAAAAAGCTACCCATATAATGAGTAGCCTTTGAAGTTATCATAAAATATTATACCTATTATATATAAGAAAAGCAGCTACCTATCACAGGCGGCTGCTTATAGACTAAAAACTAACTATTATTTTCATTTAACCAAATCTTAACTAATACATATACACTTCAGAACCTATATTCCACAATTTCCGTTTTGCTGATGCAAAGATACAAAAGAAAGCGAGATACAGCAAATAAATGCCATATCTCGCATAAACAATCTTACTTTTCCTCAATCTGTTTAGAGACGTTATCTGTTCGGAAATCCTCAATCTGCTTTGAGAAAGGGGTAAGCTTATCAAGCTGCGCCTTAACAGAGAACTCTTCTCCGATAAAGGCAACACCTTCGTGAATCTTCTGCAAGGCGGCAAGCTGCTTCTTTGTAGTAACAACGGGGTTGATGTAGATGCAACCTCTATGGGTCTGGGCGAACCGCCGACACTCAGCACCGCCGCCGTAGATAACAAATAGCGGCTCTTTGCCCTCTGCCCAATCGCTTGCAATGGAATACTCAAAGGCGAGGTTATTCAGTCTATCCGAATATCCACGGGTAGCGAAGGCACGCCATCCACGAGGTACGCCAATCATATTGAGGCGATAGAACTTCTGCGCAACGTTGAGGTCAACGAAGATACCGATACCCTTACCTTGCATACAACGGGCAATCCAGCGTTTCTTGTAGATAGCCTGCAAGCCGAAAGATACGGGCATTTCATTATATAGGGAGAAGTTCGGCTCAACGATAACGGCAGGGTGATGCTGCAATATCTTCTCAGGGTGCTCGTAGATAGCTGAGAAGCGGTAATCATCGGTATAGAAGTGCAAAGAGCCTTCACCATTGAGGTTGAAGGTTCTCTTCTGTTCGCCGAAGCAAAGGAAGGGTGACTGACACTCCTTTGCTTGCATATCAATATCGAGTGTCGGAATCTCTAGGTCATTGTCCGTTGGGAAGAGCTGGTCGGGCAGGGTAAGCTCATAATCCGTTCTTTTCATGCTTTGTTACTTTTTAAGAGTTCTACGATTTGGTTATATATAGATAAGGTGTACTTATCCTTTGACTGAACGTATTGCATATACTTTCGTGCTTGGTTGATTACGTTTGCTCTGGTACGGCAGAGTAGGCGAGCCGAGCGGTCGGGGTGAATGCAATAATCACGGCTTATGAGGCAATATAATCCTCTAAGGGTGTTGAGCTTGACGGTCTTCACCGCAGAGCAAAGTTCCATGAACGTAACCTTGCCTACCTCACATACCGCTTGCATGATGCGGTCGGAGAGTTCGTACTGCTGATATTGATTGTATATCATACGCTATTACTTATTATTTGGTTATTAATAGAAAATATAATGCAAAGTTATAAAAATCTATTAAAAAGCGAATAGAAACTATTAATTATTTTAAATTTATTAATAGAAAAGTTGGTTATTTGACAGATTTTTATTAATTTTGCGGTGTGTTTAAGATGGAACACTATCACTTAGCGAGTTTATGGGGAACTTTCTAATGTGTAAGATTTTGGATTTACGTGAGCCGCAAGGCTACTAAATACGGAGCAGCAGAGAATCCCCATTTCTTTGCTGCTCTTGACTTTTTAAAGCATCTGTAAAATGGAGATACGCAGAAAGATATTGAACAATATGTATTGCAATCCCGAACTAAGGAAAGCAATTGCATTTTCCCTTTTCATTAAGACAAGGGTCAAGTCTTCTGCCGTGCAAAGATGGAGCATCAATAAGCTTCACGAAATCACGGGAGTAAGTGCCTGTGCTGTCCGTAAGCGTATTGATACCTTGAAGGCTCTGGGCTTGGTTGAGTTCACGGGCAAGAATAATCGTTGCCTCGTCTTCAAGTCTCTAAAAAGTCATACCTCTCACAGGAACGTCCTTGTTCCTAATATCGAGTTTATTTCAAGGAATGATTCTAAAAAGAATGCCTATGCGCAGAATGTAAAGTTTATAGAAGATACCTTATCTGCTATGCTTATCATTGATGTACAGAATCGAAAGAATTACGCTAAGCAAATGATTCAGCAGTCTAAGCACCCTAAAGGCTTAAAAGAGTTGAAGGCGGCAAAGAAGGTTTGTAATCGTTTTGGCTACGGCGATAAGTTTAGAGAGAATGGTATATCATATAAGTATATAGCTAAGAAATTAAGCGTGAGCGTACAGAAAGCCTTTGATTTAGTAAAGTTTGCGGTCAAAAACGAGATTTTATGCAAATACAGAAACATAGAAAAGCGTTTTTTATCCTCTATTGACTACATAAAGGATATGATACTCAATAACTATACTTATATCAAGGGAGGGGTAATCTGTAGGGTGTATGCTAATACCTATGAGGTAATGGAAGGCTCGCCTTCGGCTCGCTTCGCTTCTGTGGTGGTATATAATTAGATTATAAAAAACTAAGATTTTGTTTAACGTTTAAATATAGGAGATACAAAAATGTTATTTGAGAAAATTAGTCGTAGATGTCTGCTTACTTTGGATGGGGGGGCAAAGATTCAAGCTATTCTCACTATGCCGAAGCCGATAAAGCCCATCTTCCCAAAGGAAATGGAGCGTCAGTTCATTAAGAATTTCAATGAATCGCAGCCAAATATGGTTCATAAGGTTATCAAATGTCACATAATGAGAAATTAAGCGTATGGAAGATTTACCTATAGGCTCAGAAATCGTCTTGAAGGTGGTTGAAAGCGAGACAGAAGAATGTAATGGTTGCTTCTTTGACGAGATAAGCAGCAATATTTATGAAAATATCTGCAAAGATATTTGTTGTGCCGCAATCGAAAGAAAAGACAAAAAGAATGTTCAATTTATAAGAGTAAAGTGATATGGAAGAAAAGATTAACATAGCGGAAATCCTTTCTGTAGGAGACTTACCAAATGAAACTTGGAAAGATATTCCTGGATATAACGGTTACTATCAAGTCTCTAATTTGGGAAGGGTTAAGTCATTAAAGAGATTTTTCAAGACAGGAAGAGGACGTATTGCAGAAACAAAGCTGAGAATTTTAAGACAAGCTGATTCTAGAGATGGTTATAAAATGGTTGTATTATGTGTCAATGGAGAACAACTTACAAGACGAGTTCATCGTTTGGTTGCTATGGCATTCATCCCAAACCCACATAACTATCCTGTAATCAATCACAAAAATGAAATAAGAACAGATAATAGATGTTCTAATCTAGAGTGGTGTACTGTATCATACAATGATACATACGGACATGCTTTGGAAAAACGAAAGGAGAAGCTAAGTATAAAGGTGTATCAATATGACTCTTCTAAAAAACTCATTAAGATATTTCCGTCAATATCGGAAACGGCAAGAGTTGTTGGTTGTAATATAGCGTCTATACATTATCATATTAAGCATAAGTGTAAGAAACCGTATCGTGGTTATTATTACCGCACAACTGATGAGTGGAAAGGAGGTGAGTTATGAAAATATCAGCACTTATAAAGCTTCTTGAAATTCGTAAGAAACAGTTCGGTAATATAGAAGTTGTTGACGACTTAGGATATATCACGAATGACCTTGCGTACAACGAAGAAGATAATTCTTTGATAATAGTCACTGATACATTCAAAAAAGTAGGAAATAATGGTAAAGATTGAGATAAGAATACAAGGTGTAGTACGTGACAATATAGTATGCAAGTGGGTAACAGAAGAACAGCTAGCCTTCTTGCGTACATTGGAAGATGATAACTGGGCATTCAAAGGAGAACGCCCAAATCTTAAAATAACAATAATTAGTAAGTAAGTTATGATAGACGATAAGAAAATAGAAGAAGCTGCATTTAAAATTAACAACGGAATATCTCTTAAAGATAAGTTAATGAGAGCCATATTTATAGCAGGTGCTAAGTGGGGTATCAATGAGCTATTAAAGGGATTGCTTCACCCTGCTAGCGAAGTTCCACGTAACGACAACGGAAAGGTTCTTGCGTTCTCAAAAGAATTCGGTAATAGAAAGCTCTACGATATGAACGATGAGCTTGATAAAACCACTTGCGATACATATAAAGAAATGTGGGAAGAGCAAGTCAATATATTCCATTTGTCTGATTGGATATTCGTAGAAGAGTTGTTTGACTTAATTACGAAAGGAGGCAACCATGATTAAGACAGTTACTATGTACTCTGTCGTTTGTGACAGATGTGGAAAGACCTTCATTGATGAGTTTAATGGCATCGGGGCTTGGTTGGACGAAGGAACTGCAAAAGAGCAAGCAATGGAAAGCGAATGGGCAGAGATAGGCGATAAGCACTACTGCCCAGACTGCTATGAGTTTGACGATGAGTTAGATGAGTACGTTCCTAAAAAGAAAGGAGGAAGCAATGAAAGAGCTTAAAGATTTGGTGGTTGGTGATGATGTTCTAGTTATAAGTAGGTATTATAGACGTATCGCCAAGGTTGATAAAGTGACAAAAACTCAAATTATTGCTAATAACGCTAGATTTAGGAGAGATTCTGGCTGGCAATATGGTGGCGATAGCTGGAATAGGAAAAGTATATCTGTTCCTACAGAAAAGGAAATATCAGATGTTAAAGAAGAGAATCTTCGTAATACTCTCGTCTACGCTATCAGTTCTTTTGATTTCAAACGCTTATCAACAGATGAGTTAAAACAAGTGTACAATATTGTAAAAGGCAAAGAAAATGAAAGAGAATAAACACTCATTAAAGATAAGTCGTGGCTACTTTGGCGAAACTACCCTTGATGGTTATCCTATAGCTACATATTCAAATGATGAATTGAAGATTCTAAAGAACCTGCTAGAAAAGGTTCTGTGTGAAGTAAATGGATATATTCATCTTTAGAAAAGTAAAGCGTATGGCACATAAAGAATTTAGGAAACCACCTCGTTATATGGTGGGTGATATAGTTTATAGTCACGGATTTATTTGTATTGTCTGTAGCATCTATCCGTTCAATATAGATTATTCTTACGACTTGAAAGTTATTGATGGGCAAAGCTTGGGCAAAATTTGTCAAAATGATATTATGCACGTTCATATTTGGGAAGAGTTTCTTAAAAAGAATGGAATCAAGGTTCATTTTTTTATCCGAAAAATAAAGAAAAACGGAGAACCTTACAAAGACGTAAACCAAGCTTGGGGAATTGATTATTTTTCCCTTGAGAAAGTAGTAGAGTAATAACCATCCTGTAATTGATATAAATAAAAAGTAACATGAATACAGAAAAATTAGAAAGAGCAAACATCTTAGCCAAGAGTTTAATTCCTAAAGTAAATGAACTCTTAAATTTGTCTCCAAAATCAATGCGTAGTAGTCTTGCTGATGCTATTTGTGGGCTTTCAGAGTGTGATGAAGAGTTTAAAACAAAATTCAAGCAGCTTCTGAATGAAACAAAACAGAGATTTCAGAAAGAGTTTGATGAGATTTAGTAACTAACAATCCTGCAAAGGATATAAATATAAGTAATATGGAACAAATTTCATTAGAAGACAAAGTTAATAATACTTTGAAATGGCTCGCAAATCAAATTGCGTGTACCCAAGTATATAAAAAGTGGGACGAAGAATTTAAAAAGGAAAGTCTCAATGATGCTTGGCAAAAAGTTCAAAAACAGTTTAAGAAAGATATTGATTGGAATGCTCTTACGGAAAGTCAGTGTAAGGCTTTGCATTTTGGAAGTTGGCAATCCGAAGAAGATGTTGAGGAAGAAATTTCTTGTTTACAATCTGAATTAGACAAGGGACATCTTACAAAGGAGGAATTTGATAAGAAGGTTGCCAACGAGAAAAATGCTCTTGGACTTCGTTTGATTCCGCTATATCTCTATCCTTCATTGCCTATAGGTATTACCCTAACGTCTATTGGAGGAGAAGAGAGAGTTTTTGATGGCTCAAACATTAGTACTGATATTAGATTTGGATGCCTTGCATGGGGTATTAAGCCGAAAAAAGAATAACTAACCATCCGCAAAGGATATAAATAGAAGTAATATGAAAAAGATTATTTTAGCAGCCTTAGTCGTTGCAAGTTTGTTCGCTTCTTGCTCTAGCGAGAAGACTTTTAAAAAGAAAGATGGCTCTACGATTACAGCAAAGCCTTATGGCTGGGCTAGTAAGGAAAACAAAGTAGAAGGTGTTAACTACGAGTTGAATGCTCCAGATGTTGTAGCATCTATCATCTTCGCCCCATCTGTTATCGCTCCAGTTTTGCTGACAGCTTACGATGTATGGGAACCAGTATCATATACTGAGCCATCCAAGTAATTAACCACCCTCTCCTGTAAAAGGGAGAGGGTAAAAAGAAGAATATGATAATTTTATTAAAATTAGGAATCTTTCTTGTAATTGTTGCTATTGGTATAGGAATGGCACTTAAAGAGTTGGAGGAGTGATATGAAAATCTTGAAGCGATTAGTATATGTGTTACTTATGATTCCTATATGTACTATAGTATTCGTAATTGAAGGTTCTTTGTTGCCTTTAATCATACTAGCAATATGGGTAATAACAGGAAGTACTATATTACGAGTGAAAGAAACTAAAGGATGTAAATCATTCTATGTATACACTATTACTCAGATAGTGTATTATAGTATGGATAAGTATTTAACTAAATTATTAAAGCTATGAATAGAATTGAAGCTAAAGAATTTTATCCTATTATGCAAGCTTTTGCAGAAGGAAGGATAATTGAGTGTAGAACCAAACCAAGTTTCATAGAAGGTTCAGATGTTCCGAATGATTGGACGGAAATGAAGGAGATTGAGTTTTGGAAACATACAGAGTATCGCATCAAGCCAGAGACTACCTACCGCCCATTTAAGGACGCAGAAGAGTGCTGGGCAGAGATGCAAAAGCATCAGCCGTTTGGGTGGGTGAAGGATAAGGACACACAAAAGTTTTTAGTATGCAAGGCTCTTGGGAAACTTTTTTTCATAGGTATTGAAGATAAACCTTATAATTACAAGGAGGTATTAAGAGACTATACCTTTGCCGATGGCACTCCATTTGGCGTAGAAGTGGAGGAATAGTATGGCGTATTGTTTTTGTGATTTTTGCGATTACAAGGATGAATGTAAGCACTATCGAAAGGTAGTTGTTTGTCCTTATATAAAAACGGAGGAATAGTTATGGCATGGGTAGCAAAAGATTATATCGGAGAATGGATATTCAACTGCAAGCCTGATATGTGGGCTGGTGATTGTATCGAACATAATTATTGGTTGCCACAAGATAGATATGGAGCTTATGGTTTTCAACTTCCACAAGGTAGCATTAAAAAACTCATCGGAAGAGAATTGTCTTTTTCCGATGAGCCAGTCAAACTTAAATAAGAATAGCTTATGTATAGACCAATTACAATGTATCAGATTGTTTGCGATAGATGCGGAGAAGTTTTTGGCGGTACAGATACTTGCTCTGCACTATTCCACGACAAAAGTACTGATATTGAAGACTTCTCAAACTGGAAGATGATTGATGGTAAACACTATTGTCCTGTGTGCGATGGGGTGAGGTCATTAATGGAGTGTATACCTTTAAAGAAAAAATAGTTATGGCAACCTATAGAATAGTAGACATGTATCGCAAAAGTAAGGCTGTTAAAGGCATACATTACGATTCTCAGGATAATCCAATCCTTGCTTATCGTGTAGATAAGAGACATTCATTGTTATTTGGACTTATCCATTATTGGGATTATGGTGCATATAACCTTTGCCCAGACTATTTGTTTTCTTCGATTGATAAAGCAGAAGAAGCTATATTGAAGGTAGATAAAAGTAAAAGAATAACAATTTTATATGAATAGCTTATGAAAATAAAAAACATAAAATTCAAGGCTAAGCAGCTCAACTCAGGAAAATGGTTTGAGGGCGATTTAGTACGTCTAGGGAATAGGGTATGTATAGGAGGAGACCATATAAAAGATGGTATAACTGACGTTGACCCTTCTACAGTCTGTATGTTCACAGGACTGAAAGACAAGAATGGTGTAGAGGTATGGGAACACGACCTTTTAACAAAGGATGGCTCAGTAATCTATGAGGTTGGCTATGAAGGTTGTGGATTCAAAGCTTCTATTAAAGGAGAAGATGAGTTTGATTTAAATCTTGTTGCCGTATGTAAGTATGATTGTATTTGCGGAAACAAGTTCGACAGAAAGGAAGGTGAGAAAAATGATGAAGAAAAGAACATCTAGGATACTCATTATAGTCTTTTCCTGCATTATAATGGGATATTTTCTCGTTGGAACAATCCTTAATCCATCTGTTTATGAAGTGACAAGATGTTTTTTGTTTGGATTGTTCTTGGGATATTATACATATTGTTTATATAGCATTTATGAAGGAGGTGAGAAATGAAGATTAGACTAGCAAAGAAGATAATGAGGCGCAATACGCCTTATTGGATATTTCGTTATCTCTGCTATAATCGCATATTGTTACCAGGAGCGGGATATAAAGTCGATTTCAAAGACCACCGCATCACCAAGACGATAAGTTTAATAAGTAAAAAGAAGAAAAATGAGAATAAAAGATACTGACACTTTTATGGATTTAAGTAAAGAAGATAAGGATGCTTTAGATACTTGGGCACATTATTGTAAACAACATGAAGGTTATGAAAGAAATGAAGAAGGAAACTAGACTAAAGGTATATCGTATGTATGATGGTCATTGTGCCTATTGTGGCAGGACTATAGAGTACAAGGATATGCAAGTAGACCATATTGTTCCCAAAAACAGAGGAATGTATTCCAGATGGGATGAGAAACAAGGCAAGTTCGCAGTAACTCAAGGCGAGGATAGCTTAGAGAACTATATGCCAGCTTGCCGTGCTTGTAACTTCCGTAAGAGGGATATGACCTTAGAACAGTTCAGAGCAGAAATAAAGAGGCAGGCGGTTGGCTTGCTAAGTGGCGCTGCCAAGTTTCAAATGAAGATGAGTATTGCCTATGGTCTTATTATTCCTCAGTTCGATAAGAAGGTAGTGTTTTATTTTGAGAAAGTTAAACGTAAAGATTAAGAGATATGAATGAGTTTACAAAGATTTTCGCAAAGACAATAGAAGATGAAGCTATCAAACAGATAGAAACCCTATCTAATAGCGAGGCTTACAATAGTTGTAAAATAAGAATAATGCCAGATTGCCATGCAGGTAAAGGATGCACTATTGGCACGGTAATAGAGCTTGATAACAGAGTAGTTCCTAACACTGTTGGAGTAGATATAGGCTGCGGCATGAAAGTCGTAAGACTTGGTAAAGTTGATATTGACTTGCAGAAATTTGATGAAGCAGTCAATAAGTTGATTCCGTCTGGTTTTAATGTCAACGAGGGAGAAGTATCAGCCTACATAAACGGATTGGTTGATGGTTGTATGTTTGGCAAATTCCGTGCTTGGGATTGTCTTGACAGCATGGAAATAGTATATCGTTCTGTTGGAAGTCTTGGCGGTGGCAATCACTTTATTGAGTTAGATGCAAATGAAGAAGAAGAGAAGTTTCTTGTGATACATACAGGAAGTAGAAACCTTGGTGTTAGGGTATGCAACTATTACCAAAAACTTGCCTACGAGTATTGTCGTAAGAAAATAGCTGATAAGTCTGAGGTTATTGCCAAGCTAAAAAGTGAAGGCAGAGAAAATGAGATACAGAGTGTTATTAAGTCATTAGGTACTAAAAATATAAGCAAGGAACTTTCTTACTTGGAAGGTGATTTGCTCAATGACTACCTCAATGATATGCGCATAGTTCAAAAATATGCTGAACAAAACAGAATGATTATCGCCAACAGACTTGTAAATGCTTTAGGTGTAGATATTGATGCTAATTCAGATAAGTATTCTTTTACAACCATTCACAACTATATAGATACAGACAAGGGTATATTGCGAAAGGGAGCTATCAGTGCAAAAAAGGATGAGGTAGTCATTATCCCAATGAATATGCGTGATGGTTCTCTTATCTGCAAGGGAAAAGGTAACAAAGATTGGCTATGCTCTGCCCCTCATGGCGCAGGTAGATTAATGTCTCGTACACAGGCAAAGAAAGAGTTATCTATGGATTCTTACAAGAATGAAATGAATGGTATTTATTCCACATCAGTTTGTGAAGAAACCATTGATGAAGCACCTATGGCATACAAGCCAACCGAAGAGATTGTTGAGCTAATAAAACCTACGGTTAATGTGATAGATGTTATTAAACCAATTTACAACTTTAAAGCAAAATTATAATGAGCAAGGAAACATTTGACTTCTCGGAGGCTCTGAGAAGAATGAAGGAGGGGAAGAAAGTGAGACGTAAGATTTTTGCGGACGGCACATACGCATACATTGATAAGAACTATCTTGGTTCAGAGGCATTAATGTATAATATCGTAGGAAGAGCTGCACCAGTTTTATGGTTACTTCCAAAGACTATTTTCGCAACAGACTGGGAGGAGGTGTAAGGATGGAAAAGAAAGTATTGACCATCACCATCAGCAAGCAGTGGTTCGATATGATTGTGGCAGGCGAAAAGACTGAGGAGTATCGGGAGATTAAGCCGTATTGGGTAACACGATTATTTCGCAATAACAGCAATATTGTTGATGTGCGACATCTTGCCTTGGGTTTAGCAGGGCGAACGGATTTACTTAAAAAATATATTGACACACAGAGAATTGTGTTAAAACAATATACCCACGTCCTCTTCATCAACGGCTACCGCAAGGATAGTCCACGAATTGAGAAGGAGATAGAGAGCATTAGTATCGGCAAGCCTAAGGAAGGCTTATGCCCCGATAAATGGCTTGATACCGAGTTTTTTATCATTAAATTCAAGTGATATGAATTACATACAATGTGATGAATGTAAATATAGATTAGTCTGTAACGGAGAGCCACTTACTAGTGGAAGTACAGGAAGTTGCGACCATCGTGTTATCAGCAATACTCCTATATTTCCAAAGATTAAAACACCACCAGATGAAAGATACGCTGACATTTGGAATTGGTAAATATTCATAAATTAAGTTTAAGGGATATGAAAATAAAGAATTTACCTAAGAAGATTTATCTCAATATCTGTAGCAATGAAGATGAGGTAGATTACAATGAGCTTAACGGGGTAACGTTCAGTACAGAAAAGATTGGTGTTACCGATTGTGATACAGAAAACGTTCCTTACGTGAATGCTGCATCATTATGGCACGACCTAAAGGAAGAGAAGCCACCATTAAAAAAGTGGGTAATGTTCCGATATAGTGGAGGTGGCGTAAATCCTACTGCTCTTCACTATGGAGCGATGAGTGATGACGTATGGCTTGTCACTAGAGGAGACGGAACACAGCGTATAGAAGTTCTGTACGAGTGTTACGAAAAGATTGAGTGGCTTGACTTTGATGAACTAAAATAGCGATAGCGTATGACAAACGAGGAATTTTTCTATGCTCATCTTGGTGAGCGAGTTCTTTATAAAGGTAAGGATATTGGCGCATACGTAGCAGGGTATATTGAAGATAAGTATATCATCTTAGGATTCGATAATTATACAGGCTGCATTCTGTACTTCACATCTAAGGTGTATAAAACGCTTGGTAAAACATATAACTCATACCGATTCGCAAAGTTAAAGTATTTGGAAGTAATAGAATAATAAGAAAGGGTAGGGCGAAAGCTCTACCCCTTCTTGTTATATAGAACATAATCAATAACCTTTCGATTGGCTTCATCAATCCGTTGTTGGTCTTTTCGCACATATATAGAGGTTATTCTATGGCTATTCTTATGCCCAAGGCAGTCTGCAATAATATCCATACTGATACCAATCTCATAAGCAATAGTAGCAAAGGTATGTCTTGCCCAATAAGTAGTTACTTCGGGTATTCCTATACTTTTGCAGATTTTGCTAAGACATCTATTATTGGCTTGGTCAAAGCTTAGATACGATGCTTTTCTATCGAATTGCTTGATAAGATGCTCTTTCCCTCTATATCGTTCAATAATCTCCATAGCCTCAGGTTCTACCTTTATATTATATAGCGTTCCCGTTTTTGAGCGGCGATAGGAGATTCTGCCGTTTTCTATTTTTTCTAATTTCGATAGGTCTTTAACATTGATACCCATTAGATAGAAGATAAGAAAGAACATATCACGATGTTTAGAACGGATAGGTGATAACTTTGCTTCATGCAATTTTCTTAACTGCTCAACAGTTAATGAGCGTTTCCTTGTTTCTTCTGATTTAATACTATACATATTAAAAACATATTCTTTAAGGACACCTTTTTTGCGAGCATAGTTTAAGATGGTTCGGATAATCCTTAATCTCATAGCAATGGTGTTTTTGCAATTTTTTATCTTTAGAAAATCAACGAAATCATCCAACCAGTCTATATCTATATCTTCAACCCTTAATGTATCATAATCACAGAAATCTTTTATTCTGTTTTCTGCTGCGATATATATGCGTTTAGTTCCCTCACTTTCTTTCTTGGATAGAAATTCTGCCATCTGTGTTTTGAAAAGATGATTCTCGTAATCGGTTTTATCTTCTTCGTTAGACAGATAAAGTGATAGCTTCTTATTAGAGAAGTAGCGCAGTTTGCCTTCTTCTTGCAATTGCACTATCTTATCATTAAGAAGGGAAATCCTTTTCATAAGCTTCATATTGATAACTCTCTGTTCGGGTATTCCTTTCACCTTCTCATTCTTAGCATCCCATTCATCTTCTTTCAGCTCATAGCCTGTGGGAATATAAATGGCACTATCTTTCCTTGCCACTTTGAACTTCAAAGGGAATCTGCCGCTATTCAATCGCCTCCTTTTATCCAACTTAATTGAAATCTTAATCATAAGTATGTATCTCCTTTATTTGCACGAAATTTGCACGTTTTATTGTAAACAATAGCAAAGTATGCAATATTTTGATAATCATTCATAATGCAAAGATAACTATTTTTTTGCGAATTAATGCCTATTTAATAGTTTTTTTTGCATATTCACCATAAATATTTCAATATTTTTTTTTATTTCAAATAAAAATATTACTTTTGCGGTTGAAATATTAAAATAAAGTGCATTT
>OGIG01000090.1_pt1 | contig 86932 bp, 83 predicted proteins | sample 1571601 | NCBI WGS metagenome assembly OGIG01 (sample SAMEA2581953, study PRJEB24529) | metagenome | biome: Human gut stool | place: China | collected 2011 | reverse complement strand
GGTCTAAAGGAGATCAGGCTTTATTTGGTGGATTTACCACGAAACAGATGAAAGAACGTTTGGGAGTACAGGATAAAAGGCCACTTGCGGATTTTCTGCCAACACTTACCATTGCCGCTAAAAATCTTGCAACTGAAATGACAAATTATAATGTTGAAGAAAAGGACTTGCAAGGAGAATGTGCAATCACTGTTGAACATGTGGAAATAATACTTCTGTTAGAGATATGCTTGGACAAAGAGGAATTAAACCAGAAGATTTGCCGGCATCGGAAGACATTAAGAAACTGGAACATAGAGTGAAGAGAGAAGAGAAAAAGCTTGCAGAGCAATCTGGAAAGTTGACAAATGAATAATACAGGAGTGTGAGATTATTGAAGAAGAAAACAAGATGTTACATATATACTCGTGTATCTACGGCTATTCAGGTTGATGGCTATAGCCTTGATGCACAGAAGGACAAGCTTAGAAAATATGCAGAATTTCAAGATATGGAGATTGTTGGAGAATATTCTGATGAAGGACATTCCGGTAAGAATATAAAAGGTCGTCAGGAATTTATGCGGATGTTGAATGATATTGAAGATGGCAAGGACGGAGTTGATTTCGTCCTTGTATTTAAATTATCACGATTTGGCAGAAATGTAGCGGATGTGCTCAGCTCTTTACAGCTTATGTAGGATTATGGTGTGAATCTTATCTGTGTAGAAGATGGGATTGACAGCTCAAAAGAAGCCGGTAAACTGCTTATATCTATTATTGCTGCTGTAGCAGAGATGGAACGTGAGAACATAAGAGTACAGACGATGGCCGGACGAGAGCAAAAGGCCAGAGAAGGAAAGTGGAACGGTGGATTTGCACCTTATGGATATAAGCTGAAAAATGGAGAACTTGTCATTGCAGAGGATGAAGTAGAAATTATTCAAATGATTTTTGATCGGTATATTCATACCAATGAGGGAATCAATGGCGTTGCCAATTATTTGAATAATCATGGTTATACAAAGAAATTACGTCAAAACGGAACAATTCCCGGTTTCTCATCAAGTTTTATCAAAAAGATTATTGATAACCCGGTGTATATGGGGAAGATAGCATACGGACGCAGGCGCACCGAAAAGAAAACAGGAACACGTAATGAAACGCATGTAGTGGAACAATCGGAGATCCCTGTATATGAGGGAATTCATGAAGCAATTATTTCTGAAGAGGAATGGAATCTTGCACAGGAGAAACGCTCTAAAAATAATTATAGAAGAGAAAAGATTCATGATCCGGAGCATGTACATATTTTGTCTGGAATATTGAAATGTCCATGTTGTGGAAAAGGAATGTATGGCAACATTGCAAAAGCAGGACGAAAAGATAAGAAAACCAGATATTACTATTATTGCAAGAATATGGTAAATGCTACCGGTCATAAATGTACTTTCAGATGTAATATTGAACAGTCGCAAATAGATGATGTGCTTGCAAAATTGATTACGGCAATGACCAGGGAAGGAAAATTCAAGGATGCCATTCAAGACAGAATCGGGGCAACAGTTGATACTTCTGATCTGGAAAAGCAGTTATCTGTATTAAACGCAAATCTCCATCAGGCAGAGACAATTAAAACACGTCTTGAACAGCAGATGGAAAATCTGGATGTTACAGATATTCATTACGATACGAATATAACTACATTCTGGCAGAACAGATGACTAGGAATCTTCTTAATAAGGGCCTTATTTCTGATGATGAATTTAACAAAATTATGCAGAAAAATCAGCGTACATTCTCACCATACTTTTCGAGAATTATTGGGAATATGACTTGATATATGTGCCCTTTAGAGTGATATATATACTATCAATTTGAAAGGAAGGTGAGACTATGAAACGAATAAAAAGATCGATGCATTAGGCGCTAACCGGAAGAAGCTTCGTGTTGCTGCCTATGCAAGAGTATCGACGGACTCGGATGATCAGCTTGTCAGCCTGGAAACACAGAAGAACCACTACGAAAGCTACATCAAGGCAAGACCTGACTGGGATTTTGCAGGCCTCTACTATGATGAGGGAATAAGCGGTACTAAGATGGCAAAACGAGATGGGCTTCTCAAGATGTTGGAAGACTGTGACAAAGGCAAGATTGATTACATCATCGTAAAGTCGATCAGCAGGTTCTCAAGAAATACGGTTGAGAGCATCGAGACAGTTCGAAAGCTCTGTGCGGATGGAATCTACATCTACTTCGAGAAGGAGAACATTGATACCGGCAAGATGGAGAGCGAGCTTCTTCTTTCTATTCTTTCCAGCCTGGCAGAGAGTGAATCACATTCGATCGCAGAGAACAACAGGTGGAGCATACAGAAAAGGTTCCAGAACGGAACTTACAAAATCAGCTACCCACCATACGGTTACGACAACGTTGATGGCGAGATGGTGATTAACCAGGAACAAGCGGAAGTTGTCCGATGGATCTTTGAAGAGGTTCTCGCAGGCGGCTCCGTTCGAGAGATTGCAAAGTTCCTGAATGAACGAGGCGTACAGAGCAAACGAAAGGGAACCTGGACTGGCGGAACCATTCTCGGGATGATCAAGAATGAGAAATACTGCGGGGATGCACTTTTCCAGAAGACTTACACCGACGACAGGTTCAACCGCTATAAGAACTACGGTGAGAGAACACAGTACCTGATGCAGGATCATCACGAAGCTATCGTTACAAGAGAAATGCAAGAAGCAGCGATTGCCCTTATCGCGCTTAATGCCAGAGAGAAGGGAATTGCAGCAGGGGCAACAAAGTATCAAAACCGATATGCATTCTCCGGAAAGATCATCTGCGGTGAGTGTGGTGCTACCTGGAAGCGAATTGTACGAGCGAAGTACGCCGGCTACGCATGCAATACACACATAGACAACAAGGACGCTTGCAGCATGATGGTCATCAAGGAAGAACCGATCAAAGCCGCTTTTGCGACAATGATGAATAAGCTGACTGCAGCACGAAACCAGATCCTGCTTCCTTATTCTGACATGCTTCGAACACTCAAGGATGCCGATACCTACGGACGGCTGAATGAAATTGAAGAACTTCTGGAAAAGAACCAAACCAGGAAGCAGCAAATCACGCAGTTCTTTAGCAAGAGCCTGCTAGATCCTGCGGTGTTTGCGGCGGAGAGTGATAGCCTTGATGAAGAAGCCGCACGGCTGGAAGTAGAACGGAAGTTACTTACACAGCAGTTAAATGGTGGGCATGACCAGAAGAAAGCCTTAGAGAAACTTCTGAAATACACGGCCAAGGGCAGAGCGCTTATGAAGTTTGATGACGGGCTTTTTACAGAGCATGTTGACCATATCATTGTGTTTAGCAGGACGGAGATTGGATTTGCCATGAAATGCGGTCCAGTTTTTAGAGAAAGGATTGATTGATATGAAGCACACACCATACGGATACGACATCGTAGACGGAAAGGTTGTGGTGAATGAGGAGCAGGCAGCACAGGTAAGAAAGATCTGTGAGAACTACCTTGCCGGAATGTCATTCATAGCATCTGCCGCAGATGTCGGACTTACCATGAGTCATTGCAGTGTTAAACGAATGATTCAGAATCCGCGTTACATCGGAGACAGTTTCTACCCGGCAATCATTACATCGGAGACAGCCCGAAAACTAGAGGATGAACGTAAGCGAAGAGAAAAAGTCCTGGGCAGGGATAAGTTAAAGAAAACGGAGATACCGGTAGCGACAATAAAGACCTCATTCCAGATCCCGCTTATAGAAATGAAATACAAGGACCCGATCAGGCAAGCGGAATACGCGTACAGCCTGATACAAAGTGAGGTGAGCGACTAATGGCATTAGCACAGAACATTACCGTGATTCCAGCCCGTAGAAAGGTTGGAACGCAGAAAGCGACTGAGCAGGTTCAGAAGACCAGAGTTGCAGCTTATTGCCGAGTATCCACTGAGTTTGATGAACAGGAATCCAGTTACGAGGTTCAGGTGGCACATTACACTTCATTCATTGAGGGCAAGCCAGATTGGACACTCGCCGGTGTATATGCAGACGATGGTATTTCCGGTACCAACACCTCAAAGCGAGAAGCCTTTAACCGCATGATCGACGATTGCAAAGCAGGCAAGATTGACATGATCATTACGAAGTCTATCAGCCGATTTTCCCGAAACACGGTAGATTGCCTGAAGTATACAAGACAGCTCAAGGAATTAAACATCGCCGTGTTCTTCGAAAAGGAAAACATCAATACGCTGGATGCCAAGGGTGAGGTGCTTATGACAATCATGGCGGCACTTGCCCAGCAGGAGTCAGAGTTCTTATCGGCAAACGTAAGACTCGGTATTCAGTTCCGTAACCAGCAAGGCAAGGTACAGATCAACCATAACTGGTTCCTGGGATACACCAAGGATGAGGTCGGAAAGCTAGTCATTGTTCCGGAAGAGGCAGCGGTGGTCAGACGCATTTACGCAGAATACCTTGAGGGAGCTAGCTTCCTGCAGATCAAGCGTAGCCTGGAAGCGGATGGCATACAGAACGGCGCCAAGCATGACAAATGGTACGAGAGCAACATCAAGCAGATACTTACCAACGAGAAGTACATCAGTGATGCGCTTCTGCAGAAGACTTACACTGTGAGCATCTTGGATAAGAAGCGAGTAACGAATAAGGGAAACCTGCCGAAGTACTATGTTGAAGGCAGCCACGAGGCCATTATAGCTAAGGATATCTTCCTTCGAGTCCAGGCAGAGATAGCCAGAAGAGCAAACATCACGCCGGATGGGAAGAAGAGAATTTATAGCAGCAGGTACGCACTTTCCAGTATCGTGTTCTGTGGTCACTGTGGAGACATCTATCGCAGGATCAAGTGGAACAACCGAGGCTGCAAGTCAACGATATGGCGATGCGTTAGCAGAGTTCTGAAGAAGGACAGTGGAATTGACTGTCCGGCCAGAACGCTGAGAGGAAGACTTGCATGCTGCGGTCCTCACAGCGATTAACGATGCCTGGTCTAGAAAAGCGGATATCATACCAGCTCTGAAGGAGAATATCAAAGCCGTTCTTGATGGCGGAGTTGCGGATGCCATCGCAGAAATCGACGAGAAGATAAAGGAGAAGCAGAAGGAACTCCTCGAAGCCGGACATGATGATGCCTTGATTGATAGCATTGGCGCAGAGATCATCGACCTCAGAGAAGAACATCAGGATTTGATGACTACCGCAGCCAAGCAGCAGGAACTCCAGGAGCGTCTCGAAGATCTCGACAATTTCATAGATGAGCAGACAGAGGCGATTACGGAATACAGCGAAGCACTGGTAAGGCGTCTCATCGAGAAGATAACGGTTTACGACGAGAAGCTGGTGGTCGAGTTTAAGTTAGGTCTTCAGATCGAAGTGGAAGCATAATCAAAGCAAGCGAGGCAGTCGGAAATGATCCGGCTGTCCTTTTTGCCGTGTTTTGATGAAATGTTCATATTCTTGTGGTATAATAAGTTGAACTAATAGTGAAATCTAGTTGAACAGAAAGTGCTGCGGTGGAGAATATGCTTAAAAATAATATTGAAATAGATGTAAAAGTTAAGTGCGTAGAAGAACAGACCACTCAAGCAGAACTCGCTGAGAAGGTAGGCACATCTCCGTCATATGTGAACCGTCTTATCAAGAGTCCAGAAAAGATTGTGAATAAGACATTTGTCCAGATGATGGAACAGCTCGGCTATGACATTGAGCTTACTTACGTGAAAAAGACCAAGTAAAGGAATTGTAGCTATATGAATAATGAGATTAAACTCGACACAAAGCTTGTCGGGGATATAACAGGAGACTTTTATGTTCCTTCTTACCAGCGTGGTTATCGTTGGGGAGAAACAGAAGTAGTTCGTCTGCTCGATGATATTTATTCTACTGAGGGCAAACGCAACTACTGTTTACAGCCGGTTGTAGTAAGAAAAAATGGTGATAGATATGAATTGATTGATGGGCAGCAGCGTCTAACAACTATCTATCTTATATACCGTTTTATGAATGAAGAGAGTTTTGGCTTTATAGATGAGCCGAGATTTACCCTTTCATACGAAACCAGAGAGAAGTCTGAGGAGTTCTTAAAATCAATCGACGAATCCCGCAAGGAAGAAAACATTGATTTCTGGTTCCTTTGTGCTGCTTATGAAAGTATCAAGAAATGGTTTTCTGCAAGGGACAGAAAATCTACTCTGACAAATGTAAATAAGTACTTTGATGAAATCGTAAAAATTATCTGGTATGAGGTTGGAGAAGCTGAGGACGCGATTGGTCTCTTTACACGTTTGAATATTGGTAAGATACCACTTACAAATGCAGAACTGGTAAAAGCTATGTTTCTTAGCAAAGATACTGACGAAGATGTCGATAAGGAAAAACAAGAAGAGATATCTCTTCAGTGGGATAACATGGAGAAGGAGCTCCACAACAATTCTCTGTGGTACTTCTTGACGAATAAAGCAAATGCTGACTATCAGACAAGAATAGATCTCGTGTTGGATCTTATATCAGGAAAGCCAGCTGATAATAGGGAGAAGTATTATACATTCTTTAAATTTGATGAAATGCGTCAGACCAAGTCATTAGACAGCATCTGGCGGAGCATCCAGCAGACGTTCTTAGTGTTGAAGGATTGGCATGGAAACCATGAACTATATCATAAGATTGGTTATCTTATTGCGTCCGGAACACTGACACTTCAGAAGATTTTCGACCTCTCGAAGGATAAGACTAAGGATGATTTTAGGGACTCCCTTGATGGCTATATTCGAGACAGCATAAAAATTAAGGGTAACTACTCAGATTTAAGTTACGAGAAACCATTAGATCAGAAAAAGATTGCCACATTGCTTCTATTATTTAATGTTGAATCAGTCCGAAGAAATGGTGAGCATTCTCAGTGGTTCCCGTTTGATAAATACAAATTTGGCAGAGGTGGCAAAGTGACCTGGAGCCTGGAGCATATTCATGCGCAACAGTCAGAAGGTTTACGAACACAGGAAATGTGGAAAGAGTGGCTCACACTTCATATTCCGTCTGTAAAGTCTGTAAGTGATGATTCTGAAGAATTGATTGAACTCATGAATAGCGCTATTGCTAAGGATAAACTGGAACGTCAGGAGTTTGATGCAATTCAGCAGAGAGTTGTAGACTTACTTTCGGTTAAGGGTAATACAGAGTATTTGCATTCAATTGCTAATATGGCACTGCTGAGTTCGACGGACAATGCTGCGTTGAATAACTCGACGTTTGACGTAAAAAGAAACGAAATTATTAAAATGGACAAGGCTGGTCAGTATATTCCATTCTGTACACGAATGGTGTTCCTGAAATATTACACGCCGTCCGCAGATAATCAGCTCCATTTCTGGGGACACGCAGATAGGGTTGCTTACGTTGATGCAATGAATACAGTGCTGGTAAATTATCTCGAAGAGCCAATCGTTCTAGAAAAGGAGGAAGAATAATATGGCGACTACACTTCACTCCTTTATAGACATTTTTGATACAACATTTGGAGAAGGCCCGGAGGCTGTGCAGCTTAAAAAGATCATCATTCCAATTATCCAAAGAGATTATGCACAGGGCAGAAAAGGATCTGATGTAACTCGCGTAAGAGGTAGATTTCTTGAGTCTTTATATAAGGCAGTAACAGAGAAACCAATTACGCTCGATTTCGTTTATGGCGATATAGATGATGAAGGAAATATGACACCGCTGGATGGCCAGCAGCGCCTTACTACATTATTTTTGCTTCACTGGTATGCAGCAAAAAAAGGTAACATATCGGAAGAGAATTACGAGTTTTTGAAGAAGTTTAGCTATGAGACCAGATACAGTGCGAGATATTTCTGTATTGATCTGGTAGATTATAAACCTGAATTCAAAACAGCAATCTCAAAGGAAATTGTAAACCAGGCATGGTTCCCGCTCGATTGGGAGAATGATCCTACAATTAGCTCAATGCTTGTAATGCTTGATGCAATTGATGACAAATTCAAGGATGTTACTGATCTCTGGGATAAGCTCAAAGAAAACTGCGTTACATTCTACTTCCTTCCTATTAAGGATATGGGACTGACTGATGAACTCTACATAAAAATGAATTCACGTGGTAAGCCACTTACTTTATTTGAGCATTTCAAAGCAGAGCTTGAGCGTGAAATTCGCAGTATAGATGAACAAAGAGCAAATCGTATCATGGGTAAGATTGACCGTGATTGGACAGACCTATTATGGGAATATCGTAATAGCGGCAGTGGTTCTTCTGACGATAATATTATCGATGATGAATTTCTGCGTTACTTCAAGTTTATTTGTGATGTAATTTGCTATCGCCAGAATGAGTCACCACTGGGTAGAAGCAATGATGAGTTTGATCTTTTGCAACAATACTTCTCAGTTAAGTGTCCTGATGCAATTAAGAACATTGAAACAATGGAGAGTTTCTTCGATTGCTGGTGCAATATTCCTGGATATGATTCTCCGACAGACTTCTTGAAGTCCTTCATGGCTAACAAACATGAGAGTGGTAAAATTCTTGTTGAGAACCGATTTAACCTGAATATATTTGAGGATTGCTTACATGCATATTCCGATAAAACCGGCCGTATCAGACAGTTCCCGTTAAATAGAATTGTGCTGTTATATGCAATTACTACATATCTGCAGAACGTTGATAAGGTTACAGAGGCGGATTTCAGAAGAAGAATTCGTATTGTAAATAACCTGATCCAAAATTCTGAGGATGAGGTTTCAGACAGAACAGATAGAAATAGAATGCCAGCTATTTTGGCGGAAGCAGATGCTATCATCATGAATGGTGCTATTGATGATTCAATCGAGAATAACTTTAATGTAAGTCAGCTCTCAGAAGAAAAAGAGAAGATTACATTTATCGATGCCAATCCAGCTATGCAAGAAACCATGTTTGAACTGGAAGATCATTTCTTGCTTAACGGACAGATCAGTATCGTCGGTCTTGAGAACCTTGCATTCACGAAGCGATTTGAATCTCTGTTTAAGTGCAGCCTTGATAGAATTGACTGTGCAATGATGGCATTAGGAGATTATGGACAGGTTGAGAGAAATAAGTGGCGTTACCAGTACGGATCGACATATCAATTTGCATGGGACGGGTTATTCCATAAGAGTGCGAATTCTGGATTTGATAACACAAAGAGTATTCTGATTTCGTTGTTGGATACCAATGAAGAATTCACAAATGAGGTACTTAAGAAGATAGCAGATGATTACTTACAGGAGTGCGAGAGTAACAACCTGTATCCATTCAGATACTACTACATCAAGTATCGTGAATACCGCCCAGGCGCATATGGAAAGATGCATAACAATTCAGCTGCAGCAAATCCATATATGTTCTTGGTTATGCAGACAAGGACTCAGATGTCACAGAACTCATATTATCCTTATTTGAAGGTTGCTTCAGAAGCGCACTTGTCTAAGGACGATATGGGACAGAGGTTGATCTTTGGAGATGAGCATATTATTTGTACAAACAATTCATATTTGAGAAGAAAGAACGTTGGAGATGAGATTGTAGACACCATAGTCATTCCGCAGAATGAGGATGGAATTGATACTGAAGATCGAATCACACTTCTCAAAAACTATATCAAGGCTAATTTAAGCTGAGTAGCTTTACAAGAAGGGACAGTAAATGATATGTTTCCATTAACGTCAAAAATGAACGACAAGTTCCCGTTAACGCAGGACATCAATATTGGTGTCTCGGTGCATGTGGAGAATGTGATTCTTCTTAAGAGATAACATTGAAACATAATTATTACAGCAGTTATTCTGCTTATATTCAGATAGCTGGATTTATGTCTGGCTTTTGAATTTGGGTAGAATGGCTGCTAATTTTTATGAATAAAAAATCGGCATACGCATTGCGAAAAGAGGGCATATATGATATAATAAATATAAATACCGCAATGCGTTATTTGCTTTTATAATGATATGGTAAAACAGATTGACATGCAGAAAAAATTAATGAAGGAAATATGAGATTACATTCATTTTTAGAATTATTTGACTAGAACACTAAAGTTAAGGCGTATCAAGATAATAATATATTAATATAATCATACATAGGTGATATACCTCAAAAGATACTGAATTTCAGATATGTAAAAAATTGTATGATTGATAACAGTGTATTAATAATATTTACGATAGTTAAGTCACAGGAAGAAATGGATTTGATTGAGGAGAAATGAAGAGGTAGGATAAGTAAAAGATTAATATAATGAGTGGGAGGTTATTTACTATTTGTAAAGAAATTAATATTAATTCAAAGAGTACTGGGAGAAATGTATCTGTAATTCAAGACATTGATGGCAATAATATTGTTCTGATTAACGATATTCGATTTAAGTGTAAGCGTTCAATTAATTGGAAAGAAGTAAGAGAATATCTCAAGAAATATGTTGGTGAAATATATACGATTGTATCAACGGGTGATGTGGTTTATATTGGTTCAGACTTGCCTAAAGAATATACTGGCTCAAAATATACAAATAGTATTAAAGGAACAAATGCTAAAGCAAAGGCAAATGCTGCAACAGGTATTCCTGAACTTATTGAAATTGCTGTGGGAAAGCATTTTAGAGAGAATAATGAAGATAAACATAGAAGAGATGGCAAAAATGGTTGGTATAGATATGATTCGAAATTTGCTCTTCCTGTATATGATGATAATGGTAAAGTGGAAAGGTATAATATATTTCATGCCTCTGTGCTAATAAGGCATTCAAATGATGGAAAAATGTATCTTTATGATATTATAGACATAAAAAAAGAAACGGGCAACTCTCTCGGCGATTAATCGCTTACCAGACAAAAAACCCATTTCCTTTATGAAATGATGATACAATAATCATAGATTAAAGTCAATTGAAAATTTAAATATAAATAAAACGCAAATAAGCCATACAACCGTTCTGCAACTGGAATAAAGAATCAGTTGCAGATCTTTTTTATTATGCTGTTAAATAAATGCATTTTATAAAGTATTATATGTAGAGGCTTCTAAATTAATTGAAAGGGACAGGACGAAATTGGCAGAGGATAAAGGCTTTGAAAAGATAATTGAGCGGAATGGGAAAAGCATTTATAAGATAGCATTTGTCTATATGAAAAACAGGTTCGATGCGGATGATGTGTATCAGGAGGTTTTGTTAAGATACCTTAAGTACAGACCGCATTTTGAAAACTGCGAGCATGAGAAGAACTGGTTTGTGACGGTTACGATTAATGTGTGCAAATCTTTTAAGACAAGTGCATGGCAGAGGCATAATGTTATGGTTGATGATGATTCATGGTCGCAGATACTTGCAGATAATACGGAATCGCGGGAGATAAGTCAGGACGATACTGTTATGGATGCGCTCATGCAGCTTGATGATGACACCAGACTAATTATGCAGATGTATTATTATGAAGGGTATTCTGTAAAGGAAATATCAATTATGACTAAATTAAAAGAAACATCAGTATATATGCGTCTTAGCAGAGGCAGAAAAAAGATGGGACGAATCTTATCTGAACGGTAACAGGAGGTGGAGCGGAAAATGCGAAGAAGAGTGAAGTTTAATAAAGAAATGTATGTTGCTGCGCTGGATAAGATAAATGTGCCATCAAATGGCTCGTATGCAAAGGATGCACAGCATATAGATCACATTTATAAAGAACGGATGATGAACAATGAAACTATAGATACAATGGCGGGAGCAGATGTTAATGACTGCATGTATGACAGGCAGATGTTAAAACATGAGAATATGAGAAAGCTTATATTATCGTTTGTAATGCTTGTACTTGGAATTGTTATGACGGCGGTTTTTTTATTCCGTATAGCAAGTAATATTTACCTGAAAAATGCGGGGCAGAAATTCACGCTTGATTATGTAGATGAATCGGAATACTGCAGGCGTACAGATGAAAAGACAGGACTTAACAGCTATGACGGGTACGCTTCTGTTATATGGCACAGTGAAAATGTTTATGACACGGTGATGATTTATGCCAAGACATACGGTGAAGTAAGTCTGTTTTATATGTATTCGAGGAAAGATTATGCAGAGATAAGCAGGCTGAACATTACGGTTAATGATTCGTATGTTGATACACTTATGCAGAAAGGCTTTGAGCCGGCAGAGATTGTGGCTTCCGTTAATGGCGATATATCCGGTAAATATGAATTAAAGCGCGGACAATCAGTTGATATATATTATCTGCCGCAAAAGGGCGAGAGTATTAAGTCACTGAGAGTGCCGGAAAATATAATAAGATATATTGTTTATACGATTGTTGTTCTTATATATTGTGCGTTCTGGTTAAGGAGAGTGATACGCATTGGCATTGAGGAGAAGAGACTGGACAGATCTTTTGCTGCAGATAATTAGCTTTTATGTGATAGCCACAGGAGTAGGACAACTTATCTGGAATGGAAATACATTATTGCGTATTTCCTATATAAATGTATTGTATATCCCGCTTATTGTATTTCTGAAAATGACAAGAAAAATGATCAAATCTAATGTATCAGTACTGCTGATGCAGTTTATGGAAATTATTGTATATAGTATGTGCATTATTGTAATATTAAGCTTTTTTGTGTCAGATTCTTTTAACAGAAATATATATGTATCATCAGCAATCTGTTTTGCATTTGCTGTATATATTACAGATAGAAGATTGAAGAAATCGGACATTGATGGCGAACATATTCCAGCGGTTATAATTGCTGTTCCAGCGGTTATGTATATATATTCATCATGGCAGGGGTTTAACAGTGTACGGATTATGTGGCTTGCATTATCTGTTGTTATATTTGTCTTGTTTATTAATTACCATTTTGAGGACAGGCTGTGCAGGCTTCTTTTTTCGGATGAATACGATGACGGCTTTCCATACAGGCAGGCGGATTTAACAGTATCACTTGTTAAAGACGGTATATGTGTAACTACATTTGTAATTCTGATGATTATACTTGTACCACTGATGAATGTTACGGGGAATCTTAGAACTTATATAAGAAACAGTAATACTGGCATACATGACACATTAATCGAAGATTATGAAATAATAGACGATTCGGTTGATGAGGAAAAGAAAACTGTTCATTATGAAGCATCGGATAATGTTATCGGAGATGAAGAAGTTGTAATTGTTTCGAAGGAGACAGGCAGGGAGAAGATACATTTTAATAAATATGCAAAATATATAGCGGCAGTGGTAATTGTTGTGCTGGCAGTAATTATTGGAATTGAAAGCATTAAGAAGCGGCTGTTTGCACTTAAAGGAAGTTATATTCTTGAACATGATTCATACGAAGATATAATACAGGCTGATAATGAGGAAGAGGCTTACGGACAGCCTGAAACAACACAAGAGAAGGCAGGAGGGGAGGCAGTAATGAATAATGAAATAATTGAAAGAATCCGTCAAAATATAGCAAAGGTTATTGTCGGCAAGGAAAATGTGATTGATTATTATCTGACGGCACTGCTGGCACAGGGACATATTCTGGTGGAAGATGTTCCCGGAACAGGAAAGACTAAATTATCCAAAGCATTTGCAATGAGCATGGGGATGGACTTCTCAAGAATACAGTTTACCGCTGATATGCTGCCTGCTGATATTACAGGACTCAGATTTTATAATTCTAAAGAGGCGGATTTCAGAATTAGAAAAGGTCCGATTTTTTCAAACATTGTTCTTGCAGATGAGATAAACCGTGCAACACCTAAGGCGCAGTCGGCACTGCTTGAATGTATGGAGGAGGGGCAGATTACGATTGACGGCAATTCCTTCGGGTTAGAGAAACCATTTATGGTTGTTGCAACGCAGAACCAGATAGAAACTGCCGGAACTTATGTGCTTCCAGAGGCACAGCTTGACAGATTTATGTTAAAGATTAATATGGGTTATCCGTCACCTGATGATGAAATGGAGATTATTAATAAATATTATAATAGTGACCCGTTAGATGAGCTTGAACCTGTGTGCGCAAGGCAGGATATTATCCGCATGATTAATAAGGCTGCCTTGGTTACGGCAGATGATGAAGTGAGAAGATATATAGTGAAGCTTGTTAATGAAACAAGAAATAACAGTAATATAGCAATCGGAGCAAGTCCGAGGGCAACGCTTGCATTATTGTCCGCTGCCAAAGCAAATGCATATATTAACGGGAAAACTTCATGCAGTATTGATGATGTGAAAAATATAGCAGTTCCGGTACTTGCACACAGAATTAAATTGAAACCAAAGAATCTTACAGGACAGCTTAGCAGTGAAGAGGTGATTAATAATATTGTATGGAATTAATTATCGCAAGTTTTATTGTTTTGGGCTTGTACATGGCAGCAGAGGCTTTGTATGAAAGAAATTGGTATAAAAATGTATACACTGATATCGCATTTGAAAAAGAATATATGAAATATGGAGAGCCGGTTACAATGATAATTGAAGCTGGCAATAACAGCAGAATATATCTGCCGGTTCTGATTATTACATATGAAATATGGCGTAACGGCAGAGTGTTACATTACAGAAAAGAACGGATTTCGCTTAAGAGTAAACAGAAAGTTGTAAGAAAGCATGTTATTATGGATTTGATGAGAGGACTTTATGAAATTAGGAATATAAGAATTATTTCCAAAGGGCTGTTTCTTAAGAATGAGTACCGTGTGGTAAGCGAATGTAAGGCTTGGACAACAGTTTTCCCAAAGGTTGATGATATAAGCATGGATGAAATTCCAGTTGATGTAATTGCAGGAGAGTGCTGCACAGATACAAGATTATTAGAAAATCCGTATTATTTTATGGGCGTGCGTGATTATAATGATAATGATACATTTTCTAAGATAAACTGGAATGCAACGGCTGCGATGGGAAGAATGATGAGCAACATATATGAGGACAGGAGACTGCATCGGGTACAGCTTGTATGTGAATTTCCTGACAGGTATGTGATGGATTGTGACGCTATTGCAGAGAAGATGATAACAGTAGTATGTTCGATATATAAAAGCCTTATGGCAGCAGGAGAATATGTTTCTATAATATGTAATGCGGCAGACTGCGTAACTCATGAGCCTGTAGTTATTGAAAATGGAACAGATATAGATATTGTTCTTGAAAGTATGGCAAGAATTGATACTGCCAGCACAATAAAAACCGCCGCCCTGCAGGAAAAGCAAAGCGGCGAAAAATATTTTATAAATCTCTCAACATATTCAGCTTTTTCATAGCTGGTCTTAATGCAAGATATATGATTGAAGCAACTATAACAGCGATAACTGCATTAACAGATGTGGTTATCGCACCTATTTTAGCAAGTGTTTTGGCAAGGTCCTGAGGCACACCAAGAAGGTATGTCTTATAGAAATATCCGACTACAGGGTCAGCAACAATATTGAATGCCATACCGCATATGCTTGATACAACAGTAGCAACAGTAACATATTTTGCAGAATGTTCCTTAGAAAGGTGGAAGAGCTTATGTGCTACAAAACCAACGATAAGACCGATACATAACTTAAGAATAAATGTCTTAGGAGCGCTTGTTACATAGGCTGTTGACAAATCACTTATTGTCATGCCGATTGCTCCGGCAAGACCACCCCATTCGCCACCGATAAGTAAAGCTGCAAGAACGCAGAATTCAGGGCTTATTAAAAGTGCCAGTTTGATAATGTTTTATATGGTCAGATTATGTAAGGGATATGTTTACATTTGCAAAAAATGTGTTACAATGAGGAGTACTATGCAGGAGGTAATGCAGTATATGAAGATTATGTTTGCATCTTTAGGTTGTGATAAAAACCTTGTAGATACAGAGAATATGCTTGGAATCCTTAACGATAAGGGCTTTGAGTTTACAGATGATGAAACACAGGCAGATGTTATTGTTGTCAATACATGCTGTTTTATTGGTGATGCCAAGCAGGAGAGTATCAACACGATACTTGAGATGGCACAGCACAAGGAAGATGCTGTGTGTAAGGCACTTATTGTTACAGGATGCCTTGCTCACAGATATAAGGATGAGATTATCAAAGAGATTCCGGAGGTTGATGCATTTTTAGGAACAACTTCTTATGACAAGATTGCGGAGGTTGTTACTTCAGTGCTTGAAGGTAAGGGCTTTAATGTCGTTGATGATGCCAACAGACTTCCTATTGTTAAAGAAAAGAGAATTATTACTACGCCGGGATATTTTGAGTACCTTAAGATAGCGGAAGGATGCGATAAGCATTGTACATACTGCATAATTCCTAAGGTTCGTGGCAATTTCAGAAGTTATCCTGTTGAGTATCTTGTGGAGCAGGCAAAGCACCTTGTACACAATGGAGCAAAAGAACTTATACTTGTAGCACAGGAGACAACTCTTTATGGAACAGACCTTTACGGAAAGAAATCACTTCCAATGCTTATACATGAGCTTGCCAAGATTGAAGACCTCAAATGGATAAGAATTCAGTACTGTTATCCGGAAGAGATTAATGATGAGCTTATCGAGGCTATTAAGAATGAGCCTAAAGTCTGTCATTATCTTGATATGCCAATCCAGCATGCAAGTGATAATGTATTAAAGCGCATGGGAAGAAAGACAGATAAGCAGGAGCTTCTTGATATTGTTGCGAAGCTGAGAAAAGAGATTCCGGACATTGCATTAAGAACAACTCTTATTGCCGGCTTCCCGGGAGAGACACAGGCTGACCATGAAGAGGTTATGGAATTTATTGATGAAGTTGAGTTCGACAGACTTGGAGTATTCACTTATTCAAGGGAAGAGGATACCCCGGCTGCAACAATGCCGGACCAGATTGACCAGGATATAATGGATACGTGGAGAGACGAGCTTATGGCTCTGCAGCAGGAAATATCCATTGACAAGTCAGCACAGATGGTTGGAAAGACTATTGATGTTATGGTTGAAGGCTATATTGCAGAGGACAATACTTATGTCGGACGTTCGTACAAGGATGCACCTAATGTTGATGGAATGGTGTTCTTTGAATGTGACAGGGAACTTATGTCAGGAGATTTCGTATCTGTAAAGATTACCGGTTCAACTGAATATGATTTAATGGGAATAATGGAGGAAAATGTTTAAATGAATTTACCTAACAAACTTACAATTGCAAGAGTTATTATGATTCCTTTGTTTCTGATATGTCTGTATCTTAACATTGGATGTGGCAAATATATTGCAGTAGGAATATTTATTCTTGCAAGTTTAACAGACCTTTTAGATGGTAAGATTGCAAGAAAGTATAATCTTGTTACTAACTTCGGAAAATTTATGGATCCACTTGCAGATAAGCTTTTAGTATGCTCTGCACTTATTGCACTTGTTGACCTTGAAAGAATTGCAGCATGGATTGTTATTATTATAATTGCAAGAGAATTTATTATTAGCGGTTTCAGACTTGTTGCATCAGATAATGGTGTTGTTATAGCTGCAAGCTATTGGGGAAAGTTCAAGACAGCATTTCAGATGATTACAATTATTATGCTTGTTCTTAATCTTAATGTACCATTTATGAATATTATTAATACTGTTCTCATATATATATCATTAGGATTGACAGTGATTTCTCTTATTGATTATATTGCAAAGAATTATAAAGTTTTTCTGGAAGGTTCGGGTAAATAATAATGGTTGATTATCTCGGCTGTCTTGATAAGGCTCTTGTTGAGACATTAAAGAACAAATCCCTGACTATAACTACAGCTGAGTCATGCACAGGCGGCATGGTTGCTTCGTCTATAGTTAATATAAGCGGTGCTTCAGACATTTTTAAAGAGGGCTATATTACATATAGTAATGAGGCGAAGGAACGTATTCTTGGAGTTAAGCATGAGACTCTTGAGAAGTATAAAGCTGTAAGTGCTGAAACTGCTGCCCAGATGGCAGAAGGAGCAGTAAGAATATCTGAGGCAGATATCAGTGTTTCTGTAACAGGTGTTGCAGGACCTTCAAGAGAAGATGACAAGCCCGTTGGACTTGTGTATATTGGATGCTGCTATAAGGGTGAGACACATGTTAAAGAATGTGATTTGTCAGGCGACAGGCACACGATAAGGTGTCAGTCTACGAAGGAAGCACTTAAGTTTGTTCTTGATATAATTAAGACTAACCAGCAGAATTAAATATATATTAAGTAATGCTTTTCTGTCATATGTGATGGAAAAGCATTTTTATATTTAATATATTATATTTTAATATAATAATATAGATTGAGATAAATGAATGTTTACAATACATATATAATATGGTATATTTTTATTATTCCAGTATATAACAATACGAATAAATGTTCGAAAAAGTTCTTGACAATGTTGGCATAATGAGATACTATTTAGAAAACGAACACATGTTCAAAAGGAGAGTTTAAAGTATGGTTAATGAAGATAAGATGAAAGCCCTTGATGCGGCGATTTCTAATATTGAGAAACAGTTTGGTAAAGGCTCTGTAATGAAGTTAGGAGAGTCAACAGCTAATCTTAATGTTGAATGTATTCCTACAGGTTCTTTAAGTCTTGATATTGCCTTAGGAATCGGTGGTGTTCCTAAGGGAAGAGTTGTAGAGATATACGGACCTGAATCAAGTGGTAAGACTACAGTTGCACTTCACATGGTAGCTGAGGTACAGAAGAGGGGCGGAATAGCAGGCTTTATTGATGCAGAGCATGCCCTTGATCCAGTATATGCCAAGAATATCGGTGTTGATATTGATAACTTGTATATTTCACAGCCGGATAGTGGTGAACAAGCACTTGAGATTACAGAGACTATGGTAAGATCCGGTGCTGTTGATATTGTAATTGTCGATTCGGTTGCAGCACTTGTTCCTAAGGCTGAGATTGACGGTGATATGGGTGATTCACATGTAGGTCTTCAGGCAAGACTTATGTCACAGGCATTAAGAAAGCTTACACCAGTTGTAAGTAAGAATAATTGTGTTGTTATATTTATCAATCAGCTTCGTGAAAAGGTTGGCGTTATGTTTGGTAATCCTGAGACTACAACAGGTGGTCGTGCGCTTAAGTTCTATTCTTCAGTAAGACTTGATGTAAGAAAGATTGAGACACTTAAGCAGAATGGCGAGGTTATCGGTAACAGAACAAGAGTTAAGATTGTTAAGAATAAGGTTGCACCTCCATTCAAAGAAGCAGAATTTGATATTCTTTTCGGAAAAGGTATATCTACAGAAGGTGATCTTGTAGATCTTGCTTCTAATGCAGGTATTATTCAGAAGAGCGGTGCATGGTTCTCGTATGAGGGCAATAAGATTGGACAGGGAAGAGAGAATGCCAAGCAGTTCCTTATTGATAATCCTCAGATAAGAGAAGAAGTTGACAGAAGAGTAAGAGAGCATTATGGCATTGTAGATGGTGCTAAGGAAGCAGAGGCATCTGATGATGCCAAGCAGGCTAAAGCTAAGAAGAAAGCAGATACAGAAGAGTAATATTAAGGTGAGTTATGGAAGATAATATTGAACTTATTGTTACCTCCATTAAAGAACTTACTAAGAAACGCAGGCTTGTATATATTAATTATGAGCCTGCGTTTGCTGTATATACAGCAGAATTAAGAAAGTTCGGAATTAAGGAGAATGAGGCTGTCAGTAAAGAAACGTTTGATACACTTGTAGATGAAGTATTGTTAAAGCGTGCAACTATAAGGGCTATGGCACTGCTTAAGAATAAGGATTATACAAGAAAAGGTCTGGAGGACAAGCTTAAAGAAAGGTATTATCCTGACCGGTGTATAGAACATGCATTAGAGTATGTTTCACGATTTGGATATATTAATGATGAGCGTTTCGCAGAGAATTATGTCAATTTTAAGGCGGGGAATAAGCCGAGAAGACAGATTGAACTTAAGTTGAAGCAGAAGGGCGTTGATTCAGATATTATCCGCAGAATCTGTGATGAATTTTATGATGACAATTCTGATATAGAATTAGAACAGGCGAAGACATTTGTTGAAAAAAAGCATATCAATTTAGAGACTGTTGATTATAAAGAAATTCAGAAGGTAAAAGCCGCACTGTTCCGAAAAGGATTCAGTATGGATATTATCAATAAAGCATTGGATTCCAAGGGGCTTTTCCTTGACATAATCGACAATTGAGTATAATATTAGATTGTTGTATTTTTGGTACAATGAAAACTAAATAAGGAGGTGCTCCTGCGTTGATTCCAATAGTAATCGCAATTATTGCTACTTTAGTGATAGTCGCTCCTATTACTTGGGTTATCTCGTCTAATGCAATCAATAAGCGTAACGATGCAACAATCGGTAATGCTAATGAAAAGGCAAGAGAGATAATAGATGAAGCTCTTAAAACAGCTGAAACCAAGAAAAAGGAAGCTCTTTTGGAAGTCAAGGAAGAGTCTTTAAAGACTAAGAACGAACTTGAGAAGGAAACTAAGGAAAGACGAGCTGAGATAAGCAAGTATGAAAAGAGAGTTCTTTCAAAAGAAGAGACACTTGACAGAAAGATTGAGGCTGTAGAGAAACGCGACTCTAACATTACCAGGAAAGAAGAAGAACTTGGTAAACAGAAGCAAAAGGTTGAAGAACTTGAGAAGAAGAGACAGCAGGAACTTGAACGAATCTCAGGATTGACCTCCGAACAGGCAAAAGAATATCTATTAAAGACTGTTGAAGACGAAGTTAAACATGATACTGCTGTAATGATTAAGACATTAGAAAGCAGAGCGAAAGAGGAAGCAGACAAGAAGGCTAAGGAAATTGTTGTTAATGCAATTCAGAGATGCGCCGCAGACCATGTGGCTGAGACAACAATATCAGTAGTTCAGCTTCCTAATGACGAAATGAAAGGCCGTATTATTGGTAGAGAGGGTAGAAATATCAGAACTCTTGAAACTCTTACAGGTGTTGAACTTATCATTGATGATACACCTGAGGCTGTAGTTTTGTCGGGCTTTGATCCAGTAAGAAGAGAGGTTGCAAGAATCGCTCTTGAGAAGCTCATACTTGATGGAAGAATTCATCCAGCAAGAATTGAGGAGATGGTTGAGAAAGCCCAGAAAGAAGTCGAGACATTAATTAAAGAAGAAGGTGAAGCTGCAACCCTTGAGGTTGGTGTACATGGTATCCATCCAGAGCTTGTAAGACTCTTAGGTAAGTTAAGATTCAGAACAAGTTATGGACAGAATGTTTTAAAGCATTCTATTGAAGTAGCACAGCTTACAGGTCTCTTAGCTGGAGAGTTAGGACTTGATGTTAAGATGGCTAAGCGTGCTGGTTTATTACATGATATTGGTAAAGCTGTTGACCACGAGATGGAAGGCTCACATATTCAGTTAGGTGTTGATCTTTGTAGAAGATATAAAGAATCAGCTCTTGTTATTAATGCAGTAGAAGCACATCATGGAGACGTTGAGCCAGAAAGCTTAATTGCTTGTCTTGTACAGGCTGCTGATACAATTTCAGCTGCAAGACCTGGTGCAAGAAGAGAAACGTTAGAAACTTATACAAACAGACTGAAACAATTAGAAGATATTACCAACTCATTCAAGGGAGTTGAGAAATCCTTTGCCATTCAAGCAGGTAGAGAGGTTCGTGTTATGGTAGTTCCTGAAGTCGTTAGTGATTCAGATATGGTAATCATGGCTCGTGACATTTCTAAACAGATTGAGGATCAGATGGAATATCCTGGTCAGATCAAGGTTAGTATTGTCAGAGAATCAAGAGCTGTAGATTACGCAAAGTAAACTAACATAAACCAAGGCTGTTACATAATGTTAATTCGTTATGTGACAGCCTTTTTTGATTTTAACACACTTAATATAATTAAGCATTTTAAAGAGATGTTTTAAAATATTAAGTTATTTTTAAAAATATTTGCAATTATGAACCATACATTGTAGAATAGATGTCAATGATTATATGTTCATTAGGAGGAAGATTATGCAGTACAATGATATGAGTAAAGAAGAGCTTTTAACTTTAAAGGAAAGCTTGAACAAAGAGTATGCAGAAGCTAAGGCAAAGGGGCTTGCATTAGATATGTCAAGAGGTAAGCCATCAGCTAAGCAGCTTGATGTTTCATTAGGACTTCTTGATACAATCAATAGTTCATCAGACCTTAAGGCTTTAGACGGAACAGATTGCAGAAACTATGGTGTTTTAGATGGTATTCCAGAAGCAAAGAAGCTTATGGCAGATATGATGGGAACAACACCAGATCATGTTATTGTGTATGGAAACGCAAGTCTTAATATTATGTATGACCAGATTTCAAGAGCATACACACATGGTATTCTTGGTAATACTCCATGGTGCAAGCTTGATAAGGTTAAATTCTTATGTCCAGTTCCTGGATATGACAGACATTTTGCAATCACAGAAAGATTTGGAATTGAGATGATTAACATTCCAATGTCAGAGTCTGGTCCAGATATGGGTATGGTAGAAGAGTATGTAAGCAAGGATGCTTCTGTAAAGGGTATCTGGTGCGTCCCAAAGTATTCTAATCCTCAGGGATATACATATTCTGAAGAAACAGTTAAGAGAATGGCTGCACTTAAGCCAGCTGCTGAAGATTTCAGAATTTTCTGGGATAACGCTTATGTTATCCATGATTTATATGATGACAATAAGGATGAGATAGCTGATATCATCAGTGAATGTGAGAAAGCTGGTAACCCTGATATGGTATTTGAGTTTGCTTCAACTTCTAAGGTGAGCTTCCCAGGTTCAGGTATTGCAGCACTTGCTACATCTGCTAATAATATTGCAGATATCAAGAAGCAGCTTACAATACAGACAATCGGACATGATAAGCTTAATCAGTTAAGACATGTGAGATTCTTTAAGGATATCAATGGACTTAAGGAACATATGAGAAAGCATGCTGAGTTTATGAGACCTAAGTTTGAGGCTGTTGAAAGCGTTCTTGAAGAAGAACTTGGCGGACTTGGAATTGGTTCATGGACAGAGCCTAAGGGTGGATATTTTATATCATTTGAAGCTATGGATGGATGTGCCAAGGCAATAGTTGCAAAATGTAAAGAAGCAGGTGTTAAGCTTACAGGTGCAGGCGCAACATTCCCTTATGGAAAGGACCCTAAGGACTCTAATATAAGAATTGCCCCATCATTCCCAACTCCAGAAGAGATGAAGCAGGCTGCTGATCTTTTTGTACTCTGCGTAAAGCTTGTAAGTGTAGAAAAGTTACTTGAAAACAAATAATTAAATGAATATAATTAATATAAGCTTGCTTTTTATAAGCAAGCTTATTTAATAACTGAGTATATAATAAGCAGATGTTATATATCATGATATAGTTGGGAGGATATACATATGGCTAAGATTGGTTTTATTGGAATGGGTAACATGGGATATGCAATGCTTAAAGGTGCTTTGACAGCATTTTCACCATCAGATATTATATTTTCATCACCTGATAAGGAAAAATGTGCAAGAATTGCTAATGAGACAGGAACAAGATTTGCTGAAAGTAATGCAGAGTGCGGTAATAATGCAAAGTATATTGTTCTTGCAGTAAAACCACAGATGTATCCTGCAGTACTTAAGAATATTGAGAATGTTGTTACAGAGGAAAGCGTTGTTATATCAATAGCACCGGGAATTACAATAGCATCAATAAAAAATGCTCTTGGAAGCAATATAAGAGTTGTAAGAGCAATGCCTAATACACCAGCCCTTATTGGTGAAGGCATGACGGGTGTTTCTTTCAATGCATCAGATTTTTCATTTGATGAGAGGGATGTTATAGATAAATTTTTTACTTCATTTGGAAAAGTTGTTTATGTTGATGAAAAACTTATGGATGGAGTTGTGTGTGCAAGCGGCAGTTCACCGGCATATGTATATATGTTTATTGAGGCATTGGCGGACAGTGTTGTAAAGTATGGCATTAAGAGAGATGATGCATATAAGATGGTTGCTCAGACTGTTCTTGGTTCAGCAAAGATGGTACTTGAGTCAGGAGAACACCCTGCAGCACTTAAGGATAAGGTATGCTCACCTGGCGGAACTACAATTCAGGCTGTATCTGCGCTTGAAGAGAACGGCTTCAGAAATGCACTTATCAAGGCAACCGACGCTTGCTATGACAAATGTACAAGCATTAAGTAACTTTGCCGCTAATTAATATTTAATTATTAAGTTGTATTTTATATAGAGAGGCTGATTATGAAGGAGCATATTAAAAGAGTTGACAGAATTTTAAAATACAAGGGTTCAATGCTTGAAATATATACAGATGTTATTGAGACACCTGAGGGACACAGAGCTAATTGGGATTACATAGAACACCGTGGCGCGGCGGCAGTTGTTCCGGTGTTAGATGACGGAAGACTGCTTATGGTAAGGCAGTACAGGGACGCACTTGACAGAGAGACTATTGAGATTCCGGCAGGAGGTCTTAATGGCTGGGATGAGCCTACAATCAATGCGGCAGCAAGAGAGCTTGAGGAAGAGACCGGATACAGATCAGATAATCTTACAAAGCTTATATCGGTTGTTACGGCGGTTGCATTCTGTAATGAGGTTATTGATGTATATCTTGCAACGAATCTTAAGAAAACAAGCCAGCATTTGGATGAAGATGAGTTCATAGATGTAGAAAGCTATACGCTGGATGAGCTTAAAGATATGATATTTGCAGGAACAATACAGGATTCAAAGACAATCTCGGCGGTTCTTGCATATGATGCGTTACTAAAAAAGAATAATTAAGACAAAGTCTTCATATATTGGTTCAAAGTACATTTTGACGGTTATATATGAGGACTTTTTTATTGTGTTTAATTAAAAATGTAAAGTTTGCTGCGTTGATTATTGCCGGCATTATACTTGGTACATGCTTTGTAAAAATGTGGTGTTATGGGGATGTGTTTTCGACAGAATATCTGATTGCATATATCAATTCAAATGCAGCATATGCAGATGTGTGGCAGGAAGTGATTGCTTACAGGCTGAAGAGATTTGTGACGCTTGCAGTATTTATGATTACACCATTCAGAAAACTGTATGTGTACTGGCTGTGTCTGTATAACGGATTCTGTCTGGGAATATGCATGACTAAGGCGGTTATGTACCATGGAGCAGGCGGAGTAGTTATGGTTCTGGTCTGGTTGTTTCCACATTATCTGTTATATATAATGACCGTTCTGCTTATGTGTCATTATTTTCTTAACAGAATTGACACTTTAAGAAGAACGGTCATCATTGTGAGTATGTCATTGTTACTTACATTAATCGGAACATTTACAGAAAGCTACATTAATCCCGACATAATGAAAATGTTTTTAAACAAGGTCTGCAATATCGTATAAAAGTTTTTCAGATTCAGCCCATCCGAGGCATGCGTCTGTGATTGATTTTCCATAAACACCGTCGCCAACCTTCTGGTTGCCCGGCTCGATATAGCTTTCAATCATAACACCCTTAACGAGCTTTTTGACATCAGCGGAGTGGTGGCAGCTATGAAGTACTTCCTTGACAATTCGAATCTGCTCAAGATACTGCTTGCCAGAGTTGCTGTGGTTAGCATCAACGATAACAGCAGGATTTTCAAGGTCTCTTGCAGCATACATGTTGTAGAGTCTTATTAAATCCTCATAGTGGTAGTTAGGAATAGTCTGTCCGTGTTTGTTTACAGCACCTCTTAATATTGTGTGTGTAAGAGGGTTGCCTGGAGTATTAACCTCCCAGTTTCTGTAGATAAATGTCTGCTTTGACTGTGCAGCAACTACAGAATTTAACATAACTGAGAAATCTCCGCTTGTAGGATTCTTCATACCTGCAGGAACATCAATTCCTGAGCATACAAGTCTGTGCTGCTGGTTCTCAACTGATCTTGCACCTACGGCAACATATGAGAGAACATCTGAAAGATACCAGTAATTCTCTGGGTAGAGCATTTCATCAGCAGGAGTAAGCTCAGTTTCTTTCATTACATCAATATGCATTTTTCTGATTGCAACAAGTCCGGCAAGAAGGTCTGGCTTTTTTTCAGGGTCTGGCTGGTGAAGCATTCCTTTGTAACCTACGCCTGTCGTTCTTGGCTTGTTAGTGTAAACTCTTGGAATAATAATAACTTTGTCTTTAATCTTCTCCTGAACCTTAACAAGTCTTGATGTGTAATCAAGGACAGCAGTTTCATTATCTGCTGAGCAAGGTCCGATAATAACAAGAAGTTTGTCTGATTTGCCGGTGATAACATCAGCAATTTCAGCATCTCTTTCAGCTTTTAATGTCTTTATTTCTTCCGGTACAGGGTACTGTTCTTTAATCTCAGTAGGTGTAGGAAGTTTTGTAACAAACTCGAAACTCATATTATTTTCTCCTTAAAAATGTATATTAAATAATTACATTTGCATAAAACATACAATGTCTATGTGATTATAACATTTGTTTTGAAAAATGCAAAATAATAATGCAGAAAGTGCTGTTTGTGGTACAATATATTAAAGACTGACAGGAGGCGTGATATGGATATTAACAGAATTATATGGATTGTTTTAGACAGTGTTGGAATTGGTGGAGCTAAGGACGCAGCTAAGTTCGGTGATGTGGGCGCAGATACATTGGGACATACTGCCAAGGCTAATGGAGGCCTTAATATTCCTAATATGGTAAAGCTTGGAATTGGCAATATTGATGGTGCGCATAATCTTGAAAAATGTGATAATCCTATTGGATGTTTTGGAAAACTTGCAGAAGTATCTGCCGGAAAAGACACAACGATTGGACACTGGGAGATGGCAGGAATATATTCTCCGAATCCGTTCCCGGTGTATCCTGATGGATTCCCAGACAGTATTATTGATGAATTTATTAAAAAGACAGGAGTTCCGGGGATTCTTTGCAATAAGCCGGCTTCAGGAACACAGATAATTGCAGAACTTGGCGATGAACATGTTGCGACAGGAAAACCAATTGTATATACATCAGGAGATTCAGTTTTCCAGATTGCATGTCATGAAGATGTTGTGCCGGTAGAAAGCCTTTATGAAATGTGTGAGACGGCAAGACATATCCTTACAGGAAAGAATGCTGTAGCAAGAGTTATTGCACGACCTTTTGTCGGGGAGAATGGCAATTATAAGAGAACACCTAACAGAAGGGATTTCTCACTAAAGCCAAGTGAGGATAATATATTGTGCAGAGTCCGTGATAAAGGGCTTGATGTAATCGGAGTCGGTAAGATTCATGATATATTTGCAGGTGTGGGGCTTACGGAGTCAAAGCACACTAATGATAACCAGGACGGAATGGATGTTACCCTTGATTATATGAAGCAGGATAATAAAGGAATTATATATACTAATCTGGTTGAATTTGATTCTACATGGGGACACAGAAGAGATTATAAGGGTTATGCCAAAGGTCTTGAAGAATTTGATGTGAGACTTGCACAGGTGTTAGACACTATGAAAGACACAGATATGCTTGTTATTACGGCTGACCACGGTTGTGACCCAACCTATAAGGGAACTGACCATACAAGGGAATATGTTCCGCTGCTTGTATATGGCAAATGTTTAAAACGGGGCATTAATCTTGGAACGGGTGACACTTATGCTGACATAGCACAGACTCTGGCTGGGATTTTTGGTACAGAACCGGTTAAGATAGGAAAGAGTTTTCTTGGAAAGATTATGTAGGAGGTCTGCACTATGAGAATGGTTGATATTATAGAGAAGAAAAGAGATGGCGGAAAGCTTACTAAAGAGGAAATAGAATTCTTTGTGAACGGATATGTTAATGGAGAGATTCCTGATTATCAGGCTTCTGCGCTTCTTATGGCAATATATTTCAGGCATATGGATTATGATGAGACTCTTAACCTGACGCTTACAATGGAAAACAGCGGAGATAAGCTGGATTTGTCGGCTATTAATGGAGTTAAAGTAGACAAGCACAGTACAGGCGGTGTGGGAGATAAGACTTCGCTTGTTCTTGCACCTATGGTTGCAGCACTTGGCGGCAAAGTTGCAAAGATGAGTGGAAGAGGACTTGGCCATACAGGCGGTACAATAGACAAGCTGGAAAGTATTCCGGGATTTAACACTTCTCTGTCTGAGGAAGCATTTGTTAAGCAGGTTAATGATATAGGAATTGCAATAACTGGGCAGACAGGTAATCTTGCACCTGCAGATAAGAAGATATATGCACTAAGGGATGTTACGGCAACGGTCGAGAATATTTCGCTTATTGCTAGCAGCATTATGAGCAAGAAGCTGGCTTCAGGTGCTGATGCGATTGTTCTTGATGTCAAGACCGGAAGTGGCGCATTTATGAAAAATGAGGCTGATGCCGTAAGTCTTGCAAAAGAGATGGTGCGTATTGGAAAAGGCGCTGGAAGAAATGTAACAGCATTTATTACTGATATGGATCAGCCGTTAGGATATGCAGTCGGCAATGCACTTGAGGTTATTGAAGCTATCAATACTTTAAAGGGTGAAGGACCGGAGGATTTGACGGAACTGGTTCTTAATCTTGGAACTTACATGGTGCTTGCTGCAAGAGATGATCTTGATAAAGAGGCTGTAAGAAAAGAGCTTGAAAGGGTAATTAGTGATGGAAGTGCTTTGGACAAGATGGCTGAATTTGTCAAAGCACAGGGCGGCGACCCTGACGCTGTGTATAATACGGACAAGTTAAAGGTTGCTGATACTGTAACTGAAGTGTGTGCGGATTGTGATGGCTATGTCAAATCAATCCAGTCTGAGCTTATAGGAAAATCCTCAATGATTCTTGGAGGAGGAAGGGCTGCCAAGGACGATGTGATTGATTTATCGGTTGGTGTTGTGCTTTCCAAGAAAATAGGCGACAAAGTCAGCAAGGGTGATGTGATTGCAAGGATTTACTGTAATAATGCAGACAAAACTAAAGAAGCAGAAGCAATGATTAAGGAAGCGTATACATTTTCGCGAGAATTTGTCGATAAAAATGTACTTATTAAGGGAATCATAGGTTAATAGTTGTAAATAATTGGATTTTGTGGTATTATATACACCAAACGGGGCTTTGCTCTAGGTTTGTGAATTGAAAAGGAGAGTTACGATGGAAGTAAGACAGGGCGCTAACGCAAGAGATGTAAAAGGTTATGATACAGAAAGATTGAGAAATGATTTCCTTATCCAGAATCTTTTCCCGGCTGATGATTTCAAGCTTGTTTACAGCCAGATTGATCGTATTATCGTAGGCGGATGTATGCCGGTTAATAAGGAACTTACACTTGAGGCAGGTTCTGAGCTTAAGGCAGCATATTTCCTTGAGAGACGTGAGATGGGTATCTTTAATGTAGGCGGCAATGGTTCAGTTATCGTTGACGGTACAGAATATAAGTTTAAATATAGAGATGGTCTTTATATTGGTATGGGTTCTAAGGAGATTAAGTTCAAGAGCGAGGATTCTTCTAAGCCAGCTAAGTTCTACTTTAACTCAACACCAGCACATAAGACATATCCTACAGTATTCATTGATCCAGAGAAGGATATCAAGGATGAGTTCAAGCTTCAGCTTGGTTCAGTAGAAGGATGCAATAAGCGTCTTAACAGAAAGTATATTTTACCAGGTCAGGTTGAGACATGCCAGTTAGAGATGGGTATCACAACTCTTGAGCCAGGAAGCGTATGGAATACAATGCCATGTCATACACATGACAGAAGAATGGAAGTTTACTTCTACTTTGAAATTCCAGAAGAAGATATCGTTGTTCACTATATGGGTGAGCCAACAGAGACTCGTCATATCATCATGAGAAGTGAAGAAGCAGTTATTTCACCAAGCTGGTCAATTCATTCAGCATCAGCTACACATGCATATGCATTTATCTGGGGAATGGCTGGAGAAAACCAGGATTTCGATGATATGGACTGGGTAGACATGAAGGATTTAAAGTAATCCGTCAGTATATATTTTACTAAGGAATGTAACCTGTAGAGGGTTTCATTTATAAATTATTATTAGGAAAAGGAGAATTAAAATGTCAGTTAATTTTTCACTTGAAGGTAAGATTGCATTTGTAACTGGTGCATCATATGGTATCGGCTTCGCTATCGCTAGTGGTATGGCTAAGGCTGGTGCAAAAATCGTTTTCAACGATATTAAGCAGGAATTAGTAGATAAGGGATTAGCAGCTTATAAGGAAGCTGGTATCGACGCTCACGGATATGTTTGCGACGTTACTAACGAAGAAGCTGTTAACGCTACTGTAGAGAAGATCACAAAGGAAGTTGGACCAATCGATATCCTCGTAAACAACGCTGGTATCATTAAGAGAATTCCTATGTGCGAGATGACAGCTGCTGAGTTCAGACAGGTTATCGACGTAGATCTTAACGCACCATTCATCGTATCAAAGGCAGTAATTCCTTCAATGATCGAAAGAGGACATGGTAAGATCATCAACATCTGCTCAATGATGTCAGAATTAGGCCGTGAGACAGTATCAGCTTACGCTGCTGCTAAGGGTGGTCTTAAGATGCTTACAAGAAATATTTGTTCTGAGTATGGTAAGTACAATATCCAGTGTAATGGTATTGGACCTGGTTACATCGAGACACCTCAGACAGCTCCATTAAGAGAGAGACAGCCAGATGGATCAAGACATCCATTCGACTCATTCATCGTTGCAAAGACACCAGCAGAGAGATGGTTAAAGCCAGAAGAATTAGCTGGTCCAGCTGTATTCCTTGCTTCAGAAGCATCAGATGCAGTTAACGGACACATTCTCTATGTAGATGGTGGTATCCTTGCATACATCGGTAAGCAGCCACAGTAATCGCGGACATAGATTAGCGGTGCAGATAACAATAAAGGGCTTGAGACAAGTTTACTTGTGCTCAAGCCCTTTTTGTTATCTATAGCGCATGGAATGCGCGTACAACTTGGTTGAAAACCAAGTTGTACATACACCGCGAACTACAAGCGCAGTGCGCGAATGATAGAAGAACCGGAGTGCAAGTTTACTTGTAACTCCGGTTCTTTTGTTATTCGCATAGAGCGCGACAGCGCGTGTGTCCTGACCTGCGGTCAGGACACGGCACTGCGCGAAAGTAGTGGGACGCACCTGTCCCGTCCGCCAATCCCCAGCTGCAAGAGCAAAGCGAGTTGCAGCGTCCGTTTTTTACAAAAATTCTAATATATCTTTAATGACATTAATCTTGAATAGTCAAATAAGTTACTCAATCCCCAGTACAGGATGCATTACTTTCGTGTCCCAGCCTAGGCAGTTCCTCTGTTGAATCTGCACTAAAAAAACTTGTAGAAGAAGGAGCTATTATTAAAACCGGAGCCGGACGCAAAACTATGTATATGAGAAATATTAATTAATACATTTATTATAAATCAGGATCTATTTATTCAGCATGTATTAGCACGGATTTTTCCGTGCCTCAGACTGTAGATAAAGTGGAACTAAGATACAATCCTGATACCATGTATCTTGTTTTGTTATTGGTCTCTTATATATTAATGAGGTAAATCTTAATAAAGCTGGAATTAAACGAGAGTGATGATATAATATAGTATAAACAGGTTGGATATTTTACAGAACGAATACTTAGAAAAGAAAGGACATCTGATGCACATGTCAATATTTAAAAAGAACACAACCAAGAAAGAGATAGAAACATCTCTCAATGAAATCCAGATTAATCTTGAGAATAATTACAAGGATTTAGCAATTAAGGCTTTCAAAGACTCATCAGAGCTTGTTGAACGGTATCATAATGAGTCTTTGATTGATGAGAAAGCGTATGGTAAATATAAAGGACAGCTTGATGTATTTGCAAAGAGAATGGAAGGCTACAGTCACAGACTGAATGTGAAATATTAAAAAGTATTGAAAAAATAATAATATATTGTCAAGATATAGATACGTATGTTATATTAAATATGTAGATACAACCATAACCTGACTTGTGAATGGAGGGGTACTATGAAAAAAGTATTTTTAATTGGGTTTACATTGATGTGTTTTGCTTCTATGGCAGGTTGTAAGACAAAGCCACCGAAGGTTGCACATCCATATGTAAAGGAATATGTAGCTAGTTATAAGACAGGCAGTGTTAATGTTAAGGATTTTCTTGATCATGGAGAAGAATTTGCAATTGGGGCAGATGAAAATGGAAAAGCGGTATTTAAAGATCCTCAGAAAGCATTTGAGGCGTTAGTAAGGGATTATTCAGATGGTATTAATCTGATTAGGGATGAGTACAAGCTTGGACCAATCACTCCAAGAAACTTTTATGATTACATGACGTATGGGTATCAGGTTAATACTGGTACAGAAGAAAGCAAGAATCAGGCTGCTTTTGTGTCTCAGGTTTTAGATATATATGAGAATAGTTATGATTTTGATAAATAGAATATGTTTTAATATAATAACCGCACCGTCATAAGACGGTGCGGTTATTCGTTAATCCACAACCCTTACAGTACTAATCACAGGCTGCTTACTCTTATCTGTAATCACACCATTCTGATTAGTGTCAGTGCAGTCTTTACATATCTTATCGACAATGTCCATGCCGCTTGTGACAGTTCCGAAAGCTGCGTATTGTCCGTCAAGGCTTGGAGTGTCCTTTTGCATAATGAAAAACTGAGAACTTGCAGAATTGTTTGCAGAAGAGCGTGCCATAGATATAGTGCCTCTTACATGGCTTATATTATTTTGGACGCCATTTGACTTGAATTCACCCTTGATTTTCTCAGAAGAGCCACCAGTTCCGTCACCATTAGGGTCTCCACCCTGAATCATAAATCCATCAATTACGCGATGAAAAGTCAGACCGTTATAAAATCCTGAATTGGCAAGATTAATAAAATTAGTAACAGTAATTGGGGCAGTATCTGCATCAAGTTCTACCTCAATCGTTCCATAATTGTTTACTTCAATGGCAACATGGTGCTTGCCGGATAACTGAGTGTTTACATCAGAAGTTGATGAATTACCAGAAGTCTGTCTGCTACATGCAGTCAGGCTGAATAAAAGGCATAATAAAATTATGCTTAATAAATGTTTTTTCATCATTTAAAAATATTCCTTTCTAGAATTAGTGAATCAAGTATAACACTATCAGGCGGTATGTTAAACATCTAATGTGTATATAAACAATTAAAATGTATATAAATTTGACTATCAAAATTTCTATACATGTGATACAATTATCAAAGATTTCACAATATATGAGGGGAGATTAATTTAATGAAACTTGAAGTAAAAAATCTTACCAAGTCATTTGGCGAGAAAGAAGTCCTTCACGGTATTTCATTTGATGTGGAAGGCGGCAAGGCACTAGGCCTTCTTGGACGTAATGGTGCAGGAAAGACTACAACTATAAGAATTATTATGGATGTATTTCATGCTAATTCAGGAGAAATATTTCTTGATGGTAAAAAGTTTAATCCAAATGAGCATTTGATAGGATATCTGCCGGAAGAGAGAGGATTATATCCTAAGAAAAAAGTATCAGAACAGCTTGTGTATCTTGGCAGGTTAAGAGGTCTGTCTAAGGCAGAGGCTAAGAAGAATACTGATAAATGGCTTAAAAGACTTCAGGTATCACAGTATACAGATGTGAAGTTAGAGACACTCAGCAAAGGTAACCAGCAGAAGGTACAGCTTGCATCAACACTTGTATGTGAGCCTGAGATTGTTATATTAGATGAGCCATTCAGCGGACTTGACCCGGTTAATTCCAAGATATTACAGGATGTCGTAACAGAATTGATAGAAGAGGGAAGAATAGTTATATTTTCAAGTCATCAGATGAGCTATGTGGAGGAGTTCTGTGAGGATATAGCAATAATTAATAATGGTGAGATTGCATTATCAGGTGATATTGCAGATATTAAGGCTGAATATGGAAAGAATCAGCTTATAATATCGGCTGTTGGAATGGGTGCAGAAGAACTTGCAGAAAAGTTAAAGACAAGCTGTGCAGATACATTATCTGTAACCGGAATACATAAAGATGGTGTTATAGTAAAGAATATTCATGAGCTTTCTGGAAATGCACTTATTAAAGAAATTATGAATGCGGATGTAGAGATAGCATCATTTAACAGCTACAGGCCATCGCTTAATGATATATTTGTAAAAGCTGTAGGGGGTGACAGATAATGAAGAAGTTCGGAGTAATATTCCAGTATGAGATTATGAATTATATCAAGAATAAAAGCTTTATGATTTCTACAATTGTTATAGCTGTTCTTGCTGCAGTGATACTGTTTCTTCCAAGTGTATTTGATATGTCAGGAATTCTTGGAATTAATAAAGATGATACTGATGATACCGCTGATAATACGGAGATTACTGATGTTATCATAATCTGTGATGAAAAAGACATATTTGCTGGAACGGGAATTGTAGAAGGTGTATTAAATGATGTGAAGATTGAAAATGTTTCTTCAAGAGATGCACTTGTAGATAAGATTGAAAATGATGAAAATGTTATCGCAGGTTTTGTTGTAAAGAATGCAACAGATTTTGAATATGTCGTTAATAATAGTGATATGTTTGATGATATGACGCAGAGATTTACATATGCAATGCAGCTGCTTAGCCAGTATAACTATTGTAAGGAGAATAATCTGGATATGGCAGAGATTGAAAATGCTTTTAATCCGGTTATCAATTCCGAGACTACTGTGCTTGGAAAAGACATGATGAGTAATTACTGGTATTGTTATGCACTTATAATTATTGTGTTTATGGTTATTATTCTGTATGGAGTAATGGTAGCAACTTCTGTAACACAGGAGAAATCAAACAGAACAATTGAACTTCTTGTAACCAGTGCTGATACTAACAGCCTTTTCTTTGGAAAGGTACTGGCGGGTACATCTGCTGCACTTTTACAAGTTGGAATCATATTTGCAGTAATACTTGGAAGCTATAAGATTAACAGAGACTCATGGGGTGGATTATTTGATAAAATATTTAATATTCCTTCAGATGTACTTATAACATTTGCATTCTTCGGACTTGGAGGGCTGCTGTTCTATGTATTTATATATGGTGCAATGGGAGCACTTGTGTCTAAGACAGAGGACATTAACAAAAGTGCCGGAAGTGTACAGTTTGTTATTATGATTGTATATTTTATCGGATTATCCCAGCTTAATAATGTAGATGGAATTCTTATGAAGGTTCTTTCATTCCTGCCGATAAGCTCATACAGTGCAATGTTTGCAAGAGTGGTACTTGGAAATGTGAGTTTTGCTGAGATAGCTGTATCGTTTGTTATTCTTATTGTAAGTACAATAGCAGTTGGAATATTAGGCTCTAAGATATACAGAATGGGAACATTAAGATATGGCAATCCAATTACATTAAGAAATGCATTTAAGAATCTTAAGCATGAATAAAAAGAGGGCGGCAAACCTGTAATGGTAAGCCGCCTTTAATAATGCGTTATTATAATTTAACTGTTTCGCCGCCTTTTACTTCAACAATAGTACTATTATTTACTGCAAGCCATACTGACTTAACAGAAGGGTTATGAACATATTCGTTATCAGCAAAGAACTCAAGTCTGTCAAACAATTCGTTGTATTCAACAATATCAGAATTGGTTGCATACCAGATATCATCACGGTTAGCAATCATTTCACAGAATTCCTCAATGATTTCCCAATTATTGTTTCTTTCAAATTCAAAGCTGTGTCCCCAGACATACATCATGTAAAGATACTGTTTTTTAGTAAGTGCCATGAACTTCTTGCCAAAATCAATAAGATTATGATTGTGATGACAGGTTGGAACCCAGCGCATATAGTCTTCAGGCATAGAAAAACCATTCTCATCCCCTATAAGTATAGGACCATCTGCATTAGCAGCATAGGCTTCTGCAGCTTTAGTGGCAGCGTATTTATCATTAGTAACTCTTGCATATTTGATGCCAACTGATTTAGCAATATCAACTATACGGTTATCGTAAGAACCATTAGGATATGCAAGACCATATATAGGACGTTTAAATATTTTTTCAAGATTATCCTTATCTTCAAGAATTTCTTTAAGAGCAGCATAATCATTGAGTCTTATCATAGTAGGATGTGTAAATGTATGAACAGCAATATCATGACCTGCGTATACTTCAGACCATTCTTCCTGAGGAATTCTTATCGCAGGATCAATAATGCCTGTGTCCAGATTAAATGTTGCTTTAAGATTATATTTGTTAAAAAGCTTTACAAGCCGTCTGTCCTCAAGCTTTCCGTCATCATAACTGAAAGTAAGAACCTTGAATTTGCCACCCGGAAATACTTTGTATACTTTATTCATTATTATTGTCTCCATATATTATTAGCCAGTTAAAACCGACTTTTTAATTATATAACACAATTATAACCGTGTCATGTGTTTTCGTAAAATAATCCCCAAATTTGCGCTGCTATCGAAATATTTTATCAAATATATCCAGTGTATGGGATTTTTTGGGAATACTCTGCTTTGCTTTCAGATTAATACTGCGGGCAGGCTCATCATTTACATATATATTAATTGTTCCATATATCTGTGCTGAATTGACAGGAGCAGTAAGTGTTTCCGGAATATCTATCTGGATATTTACGGAATCGTCATCGCAGGCAAGAAACTCAACAGCACTGTCAGGAATAAGTTCACAGAAGCTATATTTTCCTTTAGATACAGGAATGTAAAATGTGTACTCGCAATTAAAATATTTCTGCTTGTTGTATTTCTTACCAAGTGCAATAAGATAGTTGGCGTCACTCCATTTGTAATTCTTATTAGGAGGCCAGCCACATGCAAGCAGGGCAATACACAGTGTCCGGTCTTTGTCTTTGTATGCACATACATAGCAGTATCCGGCTTTGTTAGTGAAACCTGTTTTTCCAGAGATAATTCCTTCATCAGGATTTAAAAGCCTGTTTTTGTTGTTAAGCTGGTAATGGTATCTGCCTGTTGTGTCTGAAAATGTTTTAGAAACAGTCTGTGTTATATATAAAAAATCCTGATTATTAATACAATATGCCATGGTTTTTGCAAGGTCATATGCTGTTGTATGATGAAAACTATAATTATCCTCGGCATCAAGACCATTAGGTGTTATGTAATATGTGTCAGATAAGAGAATATCATCCGCTTTTTCATTCATAAGGCCGGTAAATATATGTACAAGTATTTCACTTTGTTCATGGCTAATCTCAGAAAGAAATGAGGAATCGTAATTATAATTATTGATAAATGGAGTTTCAGACCTTAAAGAAGGATTTTTACATAGTAAGTAATAAGCAGTATTTTCAGCAATTATTACAGCTGAATCATTATGTGATTCAAGCATAAGTGAGTAGTATAGGTCGTTAATTATGAATTGCTCACCAGTTACGGCATTAAGCTGTACATCAGGCATGGAAGCTGCGTAGGCGGAAGCTGTTGCGACAAAATTCTTGTCACAGTTTTCCAGAGCAATAATAAGAGTCATAATTTTAGTTGTGCTTGCCATGCTTACAGCTGTTGTTTCATTGCTGCCAGAAAGTATCCTGCCTGAATCAGCATCAATAAGAACAGAGTATTTTGAATAAAGGCCTGCTGCCTGAGTTGTTACGGGACAGAATATGCAACAAACCAACAACGATAATACTGGTATAATTAATAAAAAGTTTTTAAATGATTTCATAGAAATTTAATAAAATATCTTTCTATGATTATATTAAAATGCTTTGAAATTATGAGTGCCATAAGGTATTATTATATATAGATTAATACGTGATTTAATACTGTCTGGAATAAAAAGGAGATAACTATGGCATATATAGAATTTAAAAACGTAAAGAAAATATACAAAATGGGTGATGTAAAGATAAGAGCATTGAATGGGGTGGATTTTAAGATTGATAAAGGCGAATTTGCTGTTGTATTAGGACCTAGTGGTGCAGGAAAGAGTACTATTCTTAACATTCTTGGAGGAATGGATACATGTACTACCGGGGAAATAACTGTAGATGGAAAAAGAATTGACAAGTATAATTCAAGACAGCTTACAGCATACAGAAGATATGATATCGGATTCGTATTCCAGTTCTATAATCTTGTGCAGAATCTTACCGTCAAAGAAAATGTTGAGCTGGCAACGCAGATATGTAAAGCCCCTCTTGATATTGTTAAGACAATAGAAGCTGTGGGATTATCTGACAGAATGGGGAATTTTCCGTCTCAGTTATCAGGTGGTGAACAGCAGAGAGTTGCCATTGCAAGAGCACTTGCAAAGAATCCTAAGATGCTTTTATGCGATGAACCTACAGGAGCACTTGATATTAATACAGGAAAAAATATTCTTAAGCTTTTAAGTGATATGTGTAAGAAGAATGGAATTACTGTTGTTGTTATAACACATAATCAGGCAATTTCAGCAATGGGAGATAAAGTTATTAAGATAAAGAATGGTATCGTTGACAGTGTTGTTATTAATGATAATCCTGTTTCAGTAGACGAGATAGACTGGTAATACTATGGAGGATTGTTCAATATGGGAAAATCAGTATGGAAAGATCTCTTTCGTGAGATTAAGAGGACATTTGGAAGATTTATAGCTATATTTGCAATTGTTGCTATCGGAGTAGCATTTTTTGCAGGAGTAACAGCATCTTCTAATGATATGAAGAATTCAACGGATCACTATTATGATGATTATAATATGAGTGATTTAAGACTTTTATCATCAATAGGTTTTAATGAAGATGATATTAATGCAATAAGAGAAGTCCAAGGCGTTAAAGGAATGTATCCTGCGTATTCACAGGATGCAGTTATCAGGAAAGACAGCATAGAGACAGCAGTACATATAATGTCAGTACCTGTTAATACTGACAGAGACAATAAAGATTATATCAACCAGTTAAGAATTAAAGAAGGGCGGCTGCCTGAAAAGAACGGAGAATGTGTTGTAAGGTATGAAGATACCAGGGATAACTTTTCTATAGGAGATACAATTAAGCTTTCATCCGGAACACAGGATGATATTAATGACAGTCTTAAAGATTCAGAGTATACGGTTGTAGGAACAGTATACACACCTTATTATGTGTCGTATGACCTTGGAACTACTAATGTGGGCAGCGGCAGGATTAATTATCTTATGTATATTACAGAAGATGAATTTATGTCCGATTATTTCAATGAGATGTTTGTTACTGTAGATGGAGCAAAAGAACTTGATACATATGGAACTGAATATAAAGACCTCATTAAAGAGACAGCAGACAGAATAGATAATATTTCACAAAGCAGAATTAATGTAAGAAAAGATGATATACAGGATGTATATGAAACTTCAGTAAATGAAGCAAAAGAGGCTGCCAAATCAGTTATATACGACCATGTTGTTGAATCACTTACAGAACAGTACAGTAATTATTTTGTCGGAATGGATGTTTCAGCTATTATTGAGCCATATATACAGCCAGCATATGAGAAAGCACTTGCTGATTATGATTTCAGCAGCATTGAGACGCAGGCTAAGGAAGAATTTGAATCTAAATATGGTGACAGCGGCGACTGGAAATGGTATGAGCTTACAAGACAGGAACAGTATTCTTTTAAAGATTATGAATCCAGTGCAGACAGGATGAAAGCCATTGCCACGGTATTTCCAATATTCTTTATAGTTGTAGCTGCTCTTGTCTGTCTTACAACAATGACAAGAATGGTAGCAGAGGACCGGGGACTTATAGGAACATATAAAGCACTAGGATACAGTAAAAAGGTGATAGCGTTCAAATACATAGCATATGCATTAATTGCTTCGGTTACTGGAGGAATAGCAGGCTGTATCATAGGTCTTAAGCTGTTTCCGCTTGTAATATATGATTCTTGGAATATAATATACCAGCTTCCGCCAATAGTGTATGACAGACACATACTTCTTTCAATTATAGCCATTACAAGCATGGTTTTAGTAACGGTTATAGCAGCTCTTTTTTCATGCTACAGTGAGTTAGAAGAGGTTCCTTCAGAGCTTATGCGTCCGAAAGCACCTAAGAGCGGTAAGAAAATCCTTCTTGAGCATATTACATTTATATGGAAACATATGTCATTCACAATGAAGGTTACTATGCGTAATCTGTTCCTGTATAAGAAGAGGTTTCTTATGACTGTTGTAGGAATTGCAGGCTGTACGGCACTTATGACAGCGGGTTTTGGCATTAAGAACAGTATTGAAAGTCTTATTCATAACCAGTACGGTGAGCTTATACATTATGACAGTGTTGCCACATTTACAGATGGGATTACACAGGAGGACATGGATACGCTTGAAAGTGACATGTCAGCGGACGGACACATTGCTGATTATATATTAAACTGTGGTTATTCTGATGATGTTAAGAGCAGTGAAGATACAGAGACAGCAGAATATGTCATAGTTGATGATAAGAATGCATTTAAAGATTATGTGACATTAAGAACAAGAAGAAAGCATAATGATGTGGCTCTTGGTGATTCAGGCGTTGTTATCACTGAAAAGCTTTCTAAAGATTTAGAAGTAAAGAAAGGTGATAAGATTACAGTAACATCATCCGCTGGAAAGCGGACAGAGGCTGTTGTATCCGGCATTACAGAAATGTATGTTAATCATTATGTATATATAAGTGCAGAATATTATAATGAACTTTTTGGAAATGTTCCTGATAACAACAGGGTACTTATAAAGATTAATGGAGATGTAAGCGAAACTGAAAGCTATATGGGCGATGAATATCTTACAAGAGATTATATTAAGGGAGTGAGCTTCCTTAATGCTAATGTCACACGATTTGAGAATATGATACAGTCGCTTGATCTGGTAACATGGGTGCTTATAATATCAGCAGGACTGCTTGCATTCGTTGTGTTATATAATCTTACAAATGTTAATATCTCGGAGAGAAGAAGAGAGATTGCAACTATTAAGGTACTTGGCTTCTTTGACCCAGAGGTAGGTATGTATGTGTACCGTGAGAATATATTCCTTACACTAATTGGTGGTGTGTTCGGACTATTATTAGGAAGACTTCTTCACATATACATAATGCTTACTGTTGAGATGGATGCAATAATGTTTGGATATGCTATTAAACCGACAACATATATATATTCATATCTTATCACACTGATTTTCTCAGTTGTAGTTAATCTGACCATGTATGGAAAGTTAAAGAAGCTTCCTATGGTCGAATCTTTAAAGTCAGTAGAATAAAACGGACAGCCCTTTCATATATTGTGAAAAACAATAGTGAAGGGGCTTTTTTTGTATGACGAATCACTTTATAAAATCCTCCCGGAAGAATTATTAAAAGACATTGGAATATGTACAGGCTTTGAACATGTGCGGGAAATCCGCCTGCGTACAGGAAGATGCCCTTTTGCAATATGTGATAATGGCGAATACATGGGGAGCAGTCCTGTAGATGAACATATGATAACAAGAATATTGTCGATAGCAACCAATTATTCATCATATGCATATGAATCATGTATGGCGAAAGGTTTTCTGACAATTAAAGGTGGACACAGAATCGGACTTGGAGGACAGGTTATATGGGAGAATGGAAAGGTAAAGAATTTCTCTCATGTCACATTTCTTTGCATACGAATTGCAAAGCAGATGAAGGGCTGTGCGGACAGCATAATGAAGGAGCTTTTAAAAGACGGGTTAAAGCATACCATTATAATATCACCGCCGGGTTTTGGAAAAACAACACTGCTAAGAGATATTGTAAGGCAGTTATCTGACAAATACAGAAAAAATGTGACTTTAATTGATGAGCGCTGTGAGGTTGCGGCATGTGTCAACGGAGTTCCGTGTAACGATGTCGGCTGCAGGACAGATGTTTTAGATGGTTGTAATAAGCTTACAGGAGTATATATGGCTGTGCGTTCACTCAGCCCGCAGGTTGTTGCCATGGATGAGATAGGAGGGGAAGATGATATTAAAGCAGTAAGATACTGTATTAAAAGTGGATGTATTGTAATTGGAACAGCACATGGAAGCAGTATATATGACACTGATGAAAGACTGTCATGTCTTTTTGGACAGGGCGGTTTTAAGAGGGCGGTAATACTGGAAAAATGTGGGGAGGCAGGAAAATGTCTGGATATATAGGAGGATTATTAATACTGGCAGGCTGTTTTATGTACGGGTTTTCTTACAGTCAGAGATTAAAGAACAGGATAATAATATTAAAAGACATGATAAGAATGCTTTCTGTAATGAATAATCACATAGGATATTCACTTATAGATATGACACAGATATTCGAAAAACTAAAAGCGTTTGATATGTGTTCATATGTCAGGGAGTTTACGGAATACATATATGATGGATTGAACAAATCGGACATTGATACATTTTCAATGATATGGAATGATGCAGCTGATAAAGCATTTGCAGGAATACTGGGAAAAAGGCAGCTCGAGATAATAAAAGAAGCTGGTGCTATAAGCACATTTTTAGACAAGGACAGTCAGATAAAGCATATACAGTCTGTTCTGTGCGGACTTAATGAAGAACTTGATGCAGTTAAGACCAACGCGGCAGGGAAGATGAAGGCTTATATTGTAACGGGAATATCGGCAGGACTTATACTTGTGATTGTACTTATATGAAGCGGAGGTGAAGTATGGAGGTAAGCATAATATTCAAAATTGCAGCAGTGGGTATAGTAGTTTCGATACTTAACCAGATATTAAAGCACAATGGCAGGGATGACCAGGCGGCTCTTACTGCACTGGCAGGACTCCTGATAGTTATATACTGGATATTGCCTTATATACTTGAACTTTTTACAACTATGAAGAGACTTTTTGAATTGTGACAGGGGGTGGTACATATTAATGTGTTGTCGCTTTCGGTATGTGCAGTAACAGGTGTGATTCTTGCACTGGTTTTAAAAAGTACAGGCTCGCAGATGGGAACTTTTGTGTCAGTCGTGTTGTGCGCAGGAACAGCAATGCTTGTGTTTAATGGACTTATATCGGTGTATACAAGAATAAATATGTTTACTGCCGGAATCAATCAGGAGTACATAAAGTTGATAATCAAGGTTATAGGAATATCATATGTCACTGAAATATCGTCAAATATATGTAAAGAAAACGGGTTTGCGGCACTTGCGTCAGCTATGGAAATATACGCCAGAATTTCTGTGGCAGGCTTGTGTATTCCGGTTATAGTCACACTTTTTGAAATGGTTTCAGAGGGGATTGTCTGATTAGGAAAGTAATGTTTTTTATGATGGTTTTTCTGGCGGCGCTCATCATACAGGGAACTTATGCATATGCAAAGGATAATGAACAGACAGAGTATGATTCATTGATAGATGAAGCAGATTACAGCGGCATAGACAGTACTCTTTATGATTATGGCTGGCAGGGGACATCTTTTAAAGAACTTGTAAGGTCGGTTGCAAATGCGGATACAGACATAGGCTTTAATTTTACCAGTACAGTTACTGAGGCGATAATCGCTAACAGGACAGTTCTGGTTCAGATATTACTGTTATCCATATGTGCAATGTTTTTAAGTGTTCTTGATAAAAATGCATCCGATTCAGCGATGCTGTTTATATCATTTATTCTTATGACACTTATAGTTTCAGTGTTTATCAATGCTGCGAGGACAGGCTATCAGTGTGTTCAGATGTCAGTTGACATATACAGGGCGCTCTGTCCGGTATTTTTTCCGGCAGTTGCGTATTCGTGCGGGGCGGCAAGTGCAGCGGCATATTATGAGATAATTCTTTTTCTTATGTACATAGTCAATGTTCTTGTAAAAAATGTTCTTATGAGAGGCAATTATGTATATATGATATTAGGAATGTTTGATACATTCAGCGAGAAGGATAAATTCAGCAAAATGTGCCAGCTTATTAAAAAAGTCATAAAGCTGTCGGTTAAGGGAATGCTTATGTTTTTTCTTGGACTTAATGGGATAAAAAGCCTGATACTTCCACTAAGCGATTCCCTTAAAATGTCCGTTTTATTCAAAGCTGTTTCAATGATTCCGGGAATCGGAAACAGCGCACAGACTGTATCCAAAACAATTGTCGGGTCTGCTGTGCTTGTCAAGAATTCCATTGGAGTGGCAGCAGTGCTTGTCATGTTTGTAATAATCGGAGTGCCGCTTCTTAAACTTGTTGTCATGGCATTCTTATATCAGATTCTTGGCGCAGTATTAGAGCCTGTGGCAGACAACCGCATAGTAAAGGCAGTTGTTGTTTTGTCAGGCAGCCTTGAAAATATGATATATATGATTGCTGTAACGGTTGTCCTTATGTGTCTTACAATGGCAATTATATGCTTTGCAACTAATATAAGTCTTTATGGTTAAATATGGTAATGTGCAATGACAGGTATTATAAACTGGTTTAAAACTATATTTATTCTTGAGATAACAGGAGAGATTGCGCTGAAGCTTGTGCCGTCAAAATATAAGGAGTTCATAGCATTTGTAATGAAGCTGATACTTGTAACGGCGATAGTAATTCCACTGCTTAATCTTAAGAATGCAGACATAAGCGGGATTACAGATGAAATAAAAAACGGTTTCAGCACATATTCCAAAGAAAATATTTCACAGACTGTATATGATACTTCAGATAAGAAAACAGCCCAGAAAGCAGTACAGGAAGATGTCGCCGGCATTGTGTCAGATTATGATCTGGAAATAGTATCTGTCAGGTGCAGTTTTACATCTGATATGACAGCAGTTGATATGATAAATGTGTATGTTAAGACTGGAGGCGGTGACATTGCCGGATTAAAAGCAGATATAGCTGACAGGTATAAAATATCTGTTGAACAGGTGGATATCAGGGAGGCGGGCAGCAATGGATAATGAAAGAAAAAATGAATCATTTTTTACCGGATTACTGAATAAAACAAGGAAAGACAAAATATTTATAGTAATACTGGCAGGGATACTTATGATGGTGATTGCAATGCCAACTAAAAGTTCATCTGCAAAAAGTTATACAGTAAGTCCTGTGATATCCTCTGGTTCAGATGATTATGAAAAAAATCTGGGGGAAGAATTACAGCAGATGTTAGAGAATACAGATGGAGTAGGGAAAGTAAAAGTTCTTGTAAAAACAACAGACTCAAAAGAGGTTACCGGTGTTTTAGTAGTATGTGAGGGAGGTGATGACAAGAATCTGGTTGCGTATATTACTGATGCGATAAATGGCCTTTTAGGTGTTCCTGTACATAAAATTAAAGTGATGAAAATGTCGGAATAATTATTTTGGAGGCAGTTTTGAAAAAAATTAAAAAGAATCATATTATAATTACGGCACTTGCTATAATGATAGCTGCTGCCGGGTATATTAATTATGCAGGTGACCTTGATAATATAATTAAAGTTAAAGATAAGGAAAAGGCAGCTGCGGTTGTGTCTGATAATGTTTCAATAGATACGAATGTGGCTGATGATAATGATACAGATTTTACAGATGAGCCGGGAACTGTTATACTTACATCAGCAGGAGTCAAGTCGGAGGCTGTTGCGGCTGCAAAGTTAAACAGGGAGCAGGTAAGGGCTTCAAGCATTGAGAATCTTAAAAATATAGCTGATGATGCAGGTATTGCAGATGATGCGAAGAAATCAGCAATTGACCAGCTAGCAAAGCTTGAGGATAATGCAGACAAAGAAACAGCAATAGAACTTTTATTATCTGCTAAAGGCTTTGATTCCTCAGTAATTACAGTGTCTGATACCAATGCGGATGCTGTAGTTAATGTATCGGAGCTTTCAGACACAGATAAAGCACAGATTGAGGATATAATTAAAAGAAAAACAGGCTTTACTGCTGACAAGATAACAATAAACATTTGCAATAATTAGTGTTTATGGTATAATTTGTTTAACTTTGAGTTAAATATGAATATATGGAGGACGGTTATGACAAAAGAGTTTGAAGATAGAGGTACAACTTATTCTATACATGAGAATGTTAATATTGGCGAAGTTAAGGTGGCTGATGAAGTTGTAGCTATTATTGCCGGTCTTGCTGCTACAGAAGTTGAAGGCGTTGAAAGCCTTGGCGGCAATATCACTAACGAGATTGTAAGCAAGCTTGGAATGAAGAATCTTTCTAAGGGCGTTAAGGTAACAGTTGAAGAGTCAAGTGTCCTTGTAGATATAACACTTAATCTTAAGTATGGAACACAGATACCAGCGGTTTCAGCTAAGGTTCAGGATAAGGTTAAGTCTGCAATTGAGACAATGACAGGACTTTCTGTTACAGAGGTCAACATCAAGGTTGCCAGTGTTAATGTAGAAAATTAAATTCAGGAGTTAAAAGATGACAAGATCTACAATGAGGGAGCATATTTTTAAGTTATTATTCAGAGCTCCTTTTATCGATAACAAGGATGAGTATGAAGAGCAGATTGATCTGTATTTTGCAGATGCAGATATGGTAGATGCTTCACATCTTAAGGAAGAAGAATACAATTACATCAAGAATAAGACATTAGCAATAGCAGAGCTTATACCTGAGCTTGATGAGAAAATTGATTCTGTTTCAGAAGGATGGCCAACAAGCCGTCTCGGAAAGACAGAACTTTCCATTATGAGACTTGCAGTGTATGAGATGCTTTATGATGAGGATATTCCTACAAATGTAGCGCTCAATGAGGCTGTTGAACTTGCCAAAAAGTATGGTTCAGCAGACAGCACAGCAGCCTTTGTTAATGGTGTATTAGGTAAGTTAATTAAAGAGTAATGCATTTTTTGCATGCGAAGTGAGGATATATGGCTGGAGTATATACTGTAAAACAGGTGAATTCCTATATTAAGAATATGTTTAAGCAGGATTTTCTGCTTAACTCGGTTTCTGTTAAGGGGGAGATATCTAATTGCAAGTATCATACCTCCGGTCATATTTATTTTACATTAAAAGATGCTGATGCGGCACTTTCTGTCATTATGTTTGCAAGTCAGGCTGCAAGGCTTAGCTTTAAGTTAAAAGATGGAATGTCTGTTGTTGTTTCAGGAAGAGTAGATGTATTTGACGCTGCCGGTAAATACCAGCTGTATGCCAATACTGTACAGCAGGAAGGCATTGGCGAACTGTACCAGAAGTATGAACAGCTTAAGCAGTATTATGAAGATATGGGCTACTTTGCTAAAGAGTATAAAAGACCGCTTCCTGCATTTACCAGGAAATTAGGTGTTGTAACATCCAAGACAGGTGCGGCAGTTCAGGATATTATGAATATTTCCAGAAGGCGTAATCCTTATATACAGATAGTATTGTATCCTGCATATGTTCAGGGAGAACATGCAAAGCAGTCAGTTGTAAATGGTATTGCGAAACTTGATAAGCTGGGACTTGACTGTATTATAGTCGGACGAGGCGGCGGTTCAATAGAAGATTTATGGGCTTTTAATGAGCCGGAAGTTGTTGAGGCTGTATTTAACGCTTCGACACCAATAATTTCAGCGGTAGGTCATGAAACAGATTTTACACTTACGGATTTTGTGGCTGATATGAGAGCACCTACACCTTCAGCAGCGGCGGAACTTGCAGTTACAGAAGTGGCTGCTGTTGAGAATAAGATATTTGAATATGAAAGACGCTTAAAGCAGCAGATGATGTATTCGTTGACTGCGAAAAGAGATTATCTGGAAAGATTAAAGTTACAGATGGAGTATCTTAATCCTGTAAACCAGATATATGATAAAAGACAGCGGCTTATGAATATTGAAGATAAGCTGAACATGTTAATAAAAAGATGTGTGGCTGATAATAGAAACAGACTTCGTCTGTATGCTTCAAGGCTTGAAGGACTCAGTCCTTTAAAAAAGCTTGATATGGGCTATGGATATATAGAGGATTCCCAGAATGACAGAATTGTATCTGTAAGTCAGGTATCCCCTGAGGACGAAATTACGGTTTATCTTAAAGACGGAAGCATCAGATCTAAGGTTATTGAGGTAGGGGAAGCATGGCAAAAACATTAGAACAGTCATTTGAAAGACTTGAAGAGATAATTACACAGATGGAAAAATCAGATACAACACTTGATGCATCATTTAAAATGTATCAGGAGGGGATGAAGCTTGTTGAAAGCTGTAATAACCAGCTTGACAAGGTTGAAAAACAGATCATAGTTTTGAATGATGATGGAGAACAGGACGATGAGTGATTTTAAGAATGAATTAAAACAGGAAGTGGATTTTATTAATGATATAATATCAAGATATCTTCCTGAGGAAACAGGACTTGATAAGAAGATAAGAGAATCCATGAATTACAGCGTTAATGCAGGCGGCAAGAGAGTAAGGCCGATGCTTATGCTTGAAGTATATAAACTTTGTGGCGGCAATGACTGTCAGGTTGTCTATCCATTTATGGCAGCACTGGAATGTATTCATTCATACTCACTTGTGCATGATGATCTTCCTGCAATGGATAATGATGATTACAGAAGAGGAAGACTTACAACACATAAGGTATTCGGAGAAGATTTTGGAATACTTGCAGGAGACGGACTTCTTAATCTTGCTTATGAGATTATGGCTGATGCGCTTGTATCAGGTGAAGGTGATATTGAAGCAAAAGCCAAAGCAATGGAGGTTATTGCAAGAAAAGCAGGAATAAAAGGCATGGTAGGCGGACAGGCTGTTGATGTAGAACTTACAGGCAGGACTTTATCAGAAGAACAGCTTGATTTTATATTCAGATTAAAAACAGGTGCACTGATTGAAGCAGCATTTCTTGCCGGAGCATATCTTGCAGGCTGTGATGATGAGACTGCTGACAAGTTATGCAGGGCAGCATCACTTATAGGATTTGCATTCCAGATAAGAGACGATATCCTTGATGTCACAAGTTCTTTAGAAGAGCTTGGAAAGCCTGTATTTTCAGATGAAAAGAACAATAAAACAACATATGTTACTTTATATGGAATGGAAAAAGCTGAGGCAGATGTAGAGTCTATGTCTGATGAGGCTTTAGATATAATTAAAAGTGTTGGAAAGAATGAATTCTTAGAGGAGCTTGTTCTTAACCTTATACACAGAAACAAATAAAGCAGGTGCATTATGATTCTTGAAAAGATAAATAAACCGAATGATATTAAACAATTATCTCCAATTGAATATAATCAGCTTGCGGATGAAATCCGTGGATTTCTTATAGAAAAGATTAGTAAGACAGGTGGACATCTGGCATCTAATCTTGGTGTGGTTGAGCTTACAATGGCACTTCATCTGGCATTTAATCTGCCGCAGGACAAGCTTATATGGGATGTTGGACACCAGTCATATACCCATAAGATTCTTACAGGAAGAAAGAACCAGTTTGACCAGTTAAGAAAATTTGGCGGAATGAGCGGATTTCCTAAGAGAAATGAAAGTCATTTTGATGCATTTGACACAGGACACAGTTCGACTTCAATATCGGCAGGACTTGGTCTTGTCAAGGCAAGAGATTTAAAAAATGAGCATTACAGTGTTGTCTCTGTTATAGGAGATGGTGCGCTTACTGGCGGAATGGCTTATGAGGCACTTAATAATGCATCTTCTCTTAGAACTAATTTTATCATTGTACTTAACGATAATACCATGTCGATTGCTAAGAATGTCGGCGGAGTTCCACATATGCTTAGTGACATTAGATCATCAGATTCTTATTATGATCTTAAAGAAAATGTGGCTAATACCTTGTATAAGATTCCGGGTGGAGACCATATCGTTGATAAAATTAAGAAAACCAAGAGTAATTTAAAGCAGATGATTCTGCCGGGACAGATGTTTGAAAGCATGGGGATATCTTATCTTGGACCTGTTAATGGACATGATATTGAAAGGCTTATAAAGGTGTTTCATGTTGCAAAACGAATTAACGGTGCAGTTATCATTCATGTTGTAACACATAAAGGTCATGGATATAAGCCGGCAGAACGTAATCCTGCCAAGTTTCATGGAATAGGACCTTTTGATATTGCCACAGGAAAGGAACTTAAGGCTTCTGACAAACCAACATATTCTGATGTATTTTCAGAGAAAATATGCCAGCTTGCCAAGAAAGATAAGTCTATAGTAGCAGTTACAGCAGCTATGCCAGATGGAACAGGACTTAATAAGTTTTCAAAGTGGTTTCCTGACAGATTTTTTGATGTTGGAATTGCAGAAGAACATGCAGTCACATTCTCGGCAGGAATGGCAGCAGGCGGATTAAAACCTGTGTTTGCGGTATATTCTTCATTTTTGCAGAGAGCCTATGACCAGATTCTTCACGATGTATGTATTCAGCATCTTCATGTAGTATTTGCAATAGACAGGGCAGGACTTGTAGGAAGTGACGGAGAGACACATCAGGGCATATTTGACCTTTCATTTCTTACTTCCATACCGAATATGACGGTTATGGCACCTAAGAATGGTAAGGAACTTGAGGCAATGCTTGAATTTGCACTGCTTAACTTTAATTCTCCTGTTGCAATCAGGTATCCGAGAGGTCAGGCATATGACGGACTTGAAGATTATAATGCGCTTGTTAAGTATGGTAAGGCTGAGATGATTATTGAGGAGTCTGACATTGCACTTGTTGCCACAGGCAATATGCTTATTACTGCATTGGCAGTAAGAGATAAACTCAAAGAAAAAGGCTATAATATAACTATTGTTAATGAGCGATTTATTAAACCAGTTGATACTGATATGCTTGAAAGACTTTCAGAGTCACACAGGCTCATAGTCACTATGGAAGAAAATGTATTATCGGGCGGCTTTGGAGAAGCAGTCTGTCAATATTATGATGATACATGTAATGATATTGATGTGCTTAATATTGCACTTCCTGACGATTATGTTGAGCATGGTAATGTTGATATATTGCGCCGTGAATCAGGTGTAGATAAAGACAGCGTTGTTGAAAAGATACTTAACAGATGGGCAAATGTTTTGAATAAGGATAAAGATAATGAGTAAAGAAAGATTAGATGTTTTATTGGTTAACAGAGGTCTTGCCACATCAAGAGAGAAGGCTAAGGCTATTATCATGTCTGGAAATGTATATGTTGACGGACAGAAGGAAGACAAGGCAGGCCAGTCATTTCCTGATACTGCTGTAATTGAGGTTCGTGGAACAACTCTTAAATATGTAAGTCGCGGCGGACTTAAGCTTGAAAAGGCAATGCAGAATTTTGATGTGACGCTTGAAGGTAAAATCTGTATGGATGTTGGTTCTTCAACTGGCGGATTTACTGATTGCATGCTTCAGAATGGTGCAGTTAAGGTATATGCTGTAGATGTAGGACACGGCCAGCTTGACTGGAAGTTACGCAATGACGAGAGGGTTGTATGCATGGAGAAAACTAATATCCGTTATGTTACACCTGATGATGTTGCTGACAGAATACAGTTTTCAAGCATAGATGTATCGTTTATTTCACTTACAAAGGTACTTACTCCTGTAAGAAACCTTCTCACTGATGACGGACAGATTGTATGCCTTATCAAGCCACAGTTTGAGGCTGGCAGGGAAAAGGTTGGAAAGCATGGTGTTGTAAGAGATAAAGATGTCCATATCGAGGTAATCAACAAGGTTATTGATTATGCAATGTCAATCGGATTTGATATTCTTAATCTTGAATTCAGCCCTGTTAAAGGACCAGAGGGAAATATTGAGTATTTGCTGCATTTACAGAAGATAGCAGAACCACAGGTTAAAGAAATTCCTTTTGTTGTAGAAAATGTAGTTGAAAAAGCTCACAAAGTATTGTAATATATATTTAATTCTTTTCGTATACTAAATGAGGTTCGGTATGAAGTATTTTTATATTGTTACTAACAGGTTTAAAGATCCTGATGGCGTTAATACAAGAAAGATTGCACATTTTCTGCGTTCCAAGGGTGCTGAATGTGTGTGTCAGATAGAACAGGAAGAAGCATTTAATACTACAGGTTCATATAGTGATGTGAGACTTGTCCCTGATAATACTGAATGTGTTATTGTTCTAGGTGGTGATGGAACGCTTATTCAGGCATCAAGGGAATTGTCAGAGAAGGCTATTCCATTCATAGGTGTTAATATTGGAACGCTCGGCTATCTTACAGATACAGATATGTCAAGGTTTGAGGAGACATTAGAGTGTCTTCTTAAAGATGATTATGAGATTGACAGCCGTATGATGCTTGATGGTCACATATACCGTGATGGAGAGCGTATTTTTTCAGATATGGCTCTTAATGATGTTGTAATCAACAGAAATGGTGCACTGAGAATTATTGATTTTGATATATATGTCAATGGTGAGTATCTTAATACATATTCGGCTGATGGCGTTATTGTTTCAACTGCAACGGGTTCGACAGCGTACAGTCTGTCAGCGGGTGGCCCGATAATCCAGCCAACAGCCAGACTTATTATGGTGACTCCTATATGTCCACATTCTCTTAATCAGAGAAGCATTATATTTGCTGCTGATGATGAGATAATGATTGAGATGAAGGATAATAAGAGTTCTTCAGGAAGAAAGACAGGCTCTCTTAAGAATGACAGTGCAAGAGTTGCTACATTTGACGGAGAAAGCTTCTGCGAGCTTGTGACAGGGGACAGAATTGTTATTACGCAGTCAGAGCGTATATCAAGGCTTGTCAAGACAAGCAGGATATCTTTCTTAGAGAGAATAAGGAATAAAATGTAGTTGGGGAAAAGTATGAAAACAGACAGACATAAAAAGATATTGGAATTAATTGACAGATACGAAATTGGGACGCAGGAGGAACTTGCGAAGATTCTTAATGATGAGGGGTATAATGTGACGCAGGCGACTGTTTCGAGGGATATCAGGGAACTGAATCTTTCCAAGGTTTCTGTAGATGGCAAAAGAACAAGATATGCAACACTGACGAAGGATAAACCTGTAGCAAATGATAAGTTTTTAAGAGTTCTTAAAGAAGGCTTTGTATCAATGGATATGGCACAGAATATTCTTGTGATTAAGACAGCACCCGGCATGGCAATGGCAGTATGCGCGGCAATTGATGCTCTTGACTGGAATGAAATTGTCGGCTCTATTGCTGGTGATGATACTATTATGTGTGCCGTAAGAACGGTTAATGATACATTGCTTGTTATGAACAAGATTAAGAAGCTTATTAAGAAAACTGAGTAGACAGGATTGAAAGGCAGGGTATGTTAGTTAATTTACATGTTAAGAATCTTGCATTGATAGAAGAAGAAAATATTGATTTTGAGGAAGGGCTTAATATACTTTCAGGTGAAACAGGCGCCGGAAAATCTATAATATTAGGTTCTATTAATGCTGCACTGGGAAGTAAGACATCGCCGGATTTTATAAGGTCGGGGTGTGAGTACGGGCTTTCAGAGATAACATTTGCAATACCGGAAGATAAGGTTGAACGAATTAAGGAACTTGGCGTTATATCATGCGAGGATGGGGAACTTGTTATATCAAGGAAAATTATGGCAAACCGTTCACAGATTAAGGTAAACGGACAGTCATTTACATCGGCACAGACAAGACTTCTTGCACATGAGCTGATAGACATTCATGGTCAGCATGATAACCAGCTTCTTATGGATGAGAGTAATCATCTGTCTGTAATTGACGAATATGATGATACTGTTCGTCCTTTACTTGATGAGTATAAACAATTTTACAGGGAATATACTAAATGTAAAAAAGAATATGAAAGTCTTTCTGGTGATGGTGAATCAAGAATTAAAGAAATGGCATTTCTTCAATATGAAATCAATGAACTTGAATCAGCAGCTTTAAAACCGGGAGAAGATGAGCAGGTGGAAACAGATTACCGCCGTATGAGCAATTTCCAGAAGATTGCTGGCAATCTGTCAGAAGTTTCCATGATTTTATCAGAAGGTGACAGTAATCTTAGTGATATGGCAGGTTCAGCTTTAAAGAATATGATTGCTGCAAGCGAATATGACGAGAGCCTGTCAGAAAACTGCGATATTCTTTCTGATATCGAAAACCTTATATCAGATGTTGCACATAATCTTTCAGCATATATGGAAGATTTTACATTTGACCAGTCAGAGTTTAATGCGCTGGAGGAAAGGCTGGATTTAATTAATTCTCTTAAAATGAAGTATGGCAATTCAATTGAAAATATATTATCAGCACTTGAAGAAAAGAAGCAGAAGTTATCTGAATATGAGAATTATGATGAAGTAGTTGCCAAAAGAAAAGCAGAGTATGACTTAGCTTTTAAGCAGTTGATGAAATCTGCAGGAAAGCTTGGAACTCACAGAAGAAAGACAGCACTTCAGTTTGCAGAGGATATAAAGAATGCGTTAAGGCAGCTTAATTTCTTAGATGTAAGGTTTGAGGCTTGTTTTTCAGAAAAAGAGCCGGATCAGGCAGGAACTGATGATGTCAGATTTATGATATCAACTAATCCGGGTGAAGATATGAAGCCGCTTGCAAAGATTGCTTCCGGCGGTGAATTGTCAAGAATTATGCTTGCAATTAAAAGTGTTATGGCAGAAACAGACGTGTCAAAAACACTTATATTTGATGAGATTGATGCAGGTATCAGCGGAAAGACAGCACAGCTTGTAGCTGAGAAGTTAAATGCTCTGTCAAATACTCATCAGATAATATGTATTACACATTTGCCACAGATTGCCGCAATGGCGGATAATCATTATGTTATTGAAAAGTCTACTAAAGACAACAGAACGATAAGTAACATAACAAGACTTTCTTATGATGAAAGTGTGGGAGAACTTGCCAGAATGCTTGGCGGTTCAAGCATTACAGAGGCAGTTGTGTCTAATGCTAAAGAACTTAAAAATATGGCACAGGCGGCAAAGCATAATTAAATACAGTAAAATTTAATTTACAGTAATACCCTTTTTTAAAAGTATTTCATTTGTCAATACTAATCTTAGAAGGATGGTGGATTGATATGAAGCATTTTAAAAAAGGGTTAATTTATGCCAGCTCTATGGCATTTTGTATAGGCATTATGGCGTTCTTTTACTGTAATTCAATTAAGAAAAAGATACCTGACAAGCTGTATATTTATACACAGGATAAAGCTGTGTTTTCTATGGATATTCCTGTTGTGGGAACTGTGTATGACAGCAGCAATAATATATGTGCTGATAATATTGATTTTGGCAGACAGGTTACAATCCAGTCGGGAGATACCGGTCAGTATTATGTTGATTACAAGCTTTTCGGGCTGCTTCCTGTTGCAAGGACACATATGGAGGTTGTCGATGAAAAATACATTTATTCAGGCGGCTTTCAGGTAGGAATATATCTTAAATGCAATGGTGTGTATGTTGTTAATACAGAGACTATATGTACTTATGATGGACAGAATTTTGTTCCGGTATCTGGCAAAATTAATAAGGGTGATTACATTATTAAGGTAGATGATAATGAAGTCAGCACAAAGGAACAGCTTTCGCAGGCGGTAGCTGATTCAGAAGGGAAATCTATTAATATAACTGTAAGGCGGGATAATCAGGAACAAAGCTTTGATGTCACACCTGTGAAAAATGTTGCAGGCGAATATAAGCTTGGAATCTGGGTTAAGGACGATACACAGGGAGTCGGTACTGTTACTTATGTATGTGAAGATGGCACATTTGCAGCGTTAGGACATGGAATCTCAGACAATGAAACCGGAAATATCCTTGATATCAGTGATGGCAGGATATACAGGACAAGGATTTTATCTATTGTTCCGGGAAAGAACGGCGAACCGGGTGAGCTTCTTGGCACAATTGATTACAGGGAGAATAATATAGGGAGCATAAGCAAAAACACTGATAAAGGCATATATGGTGAAAATGCTTACTCTTTATATAGTGAGTATTCACCTGAACTTATGAAAGCAGCCGGATCATATGAGGTTACAAAAGGTGCCGCCTATGTGAGGTTTTATAATAATGGCAGCTTTCATGATTATGAAATTGATATAACAGATTTAAAATACGGCGATTCAAAGAATATAACATTTAAGGTTACATCTGGTGAACTTCTTAAGCTGACTAACGGGATTGTCCAGGGAATGAGTGGGAGCCCGATTATTCAGAATGGAAAGATAATCGGGGCTGTCACACATGTATTTGTTGATGATTCTACTTGCGGATATGGTATATTTATTGATAGAATGCTGGATAAAGACGAAAAAGAAACTAATTGAGAAAAGGATTATGATACGATGGAAAGAGAGAAATTTGGCAGCAGACTTGGATTCATTCTTATAAGTGCAGGCTGCGCAATCGGAATTGGAAATGTATGGCGTTTTCCATATGTTGCAGGCAATAATGGAGGTGGAATATTTGTTTTATTATATATGTTGTTCCTTCTTATGTTTGGAATTCCTGTACTATCAATGGAACTTGCAATGGGAAGAGCTTCTAAAAGCAGCATAATAAGGGCATATCATGAATTGGAGCGACCTGGACAGAAGTGGCATATTCATGGATATCTTGGAATGATAGGCAATTATATACTTTTATTCTTCTATACTACTGTTTCAGGATGGATGTTAGGATATTTTATCAAGTATGTAACTGGTGATATTACTAAAAACACTGACAGTTCACAGATGTTTGCTGATGTAACTGCTAATCCATGGATAATGTTTGTGTGGATGGCAGTAATAGTTCTTATTGCGGTTATTGTCTGCAGTATGGGACTTCAGAATGGTGTTGAAAAGATTACAAAATATATGATGCTTATTCTTCTTGGACTTATTGTTGTTCTTGCTATCCACAGTCTTACACTTGATGGTGCCGGAAAGGGAATGCGATATTTTCTTGTTCCTGATATGAATAAGATAGAAGAGGTTGGTCTTGGAAATATTATTATTGAGGCAATGAGACAGGCTTTCTTTACTCTGAGCGTTGGAATGGGTTCAATGATGATATTCGGAAGCTATATAGGAAAAGAGCGTGCGCTTGTAGGAGAGGGCATCCAGATTACATTACTTGACACATTTGTAGCAATTATGTCAGGAGTTATCATATTTCCCGCATGTATGTCATATAATATACCAACAGACAGTGGTCCAAGCCTTATTTTCGTAACACTTCCAAAGGTGTTCGAACATATGTCAGGCGGAAGATTCTGGGGCGCAATGTTCTTCCTTTTTATGACATTTGCGGCATTATCCACAGTTATTGCTGTTCTGGAGAATATTATTGCATGCAATATGGAAGCTTTTGGATGGGGCCGTAAGAAAGCAGGAATTATTAATCTATTCATTATAATTGTAATGAGTATTCCATGCATTCTTGGATTTAATGTGCTTAGCGGATTCACACCGTTAGGTTCAGGAACTAATGTACTTGATCTTGAAGATTTTCTTGTAAGCAGCCTTATTCTCCCGATAGGAAGTCTTGTTATACTTCTTTTCTGTACAACGAAACTTGGCTGGGAATATGATAATTATATGAATGAAGTTAATACCGGAAAGGGTATCGGCATGCCTAAGATTTTTAAGTTCTATCTTAAATATATCCTTCCTCTTGTAATTTTGTTCATAATAATTGATGGTTTAATTTAATAAATACATATAATTTGTCGAATTTTGTCGAATGCTGCGATATCTTGCGATAAAAAGTGCTTGCACACTGCTGTTGTTAAAATTATACTAATTGTTGTGAAGTTATGACATGTCGGAATAATTAATTTTCACAATATGAAAGGGCTTGAATCTATGGAGAGGACGAAAATAGCAATCGCAGATGATAATCAGAATATTCTGGAGGCACTAAGAAATGTAATTGATGAAGAGGATGACATGACGATTGTCGGAGTTGCAGATAACGGAGCAGATACTGTTAAGATGATTCGAGAAAGTAATCCGGATGTTGTTTTATTGGATCTCATTATGCCAGGAATTGATGGAATTACTGTTATGGAAAAAGTGAGAGAGGATAAGACTTTGAATTCTAAGCCAGACTTTATTGTAATCAGCGCTGTTGGAAGAGACAGTGTAACTGAGGATGCATTTAATATGGGAGCAGCATATTATATAATGAAACCTTTTGACAATGAGGTGCTGGTAAACAGAATACGGTACATACGGAATCAGCATAATAAGACAAATGTTAAGTCTGTTCCCAAAGAACCGGTTTCTATTACAGACCGTAATCTTGAGTCAGATATAACAAATATAATACATGATATTGGAATACCGGCTCATATTAAAGGATATCAGTATCTCAGGGATTCAATTATTTTGTCAGTAAAGGATGCTGAGATTATAAATAGCGTTACGAAAGTACTTTACCCAACGATTGCCAGAAAATATGAAACTACCCCAAGCAGAGTTGAAAGAGCAATAAGACATGCAATTGAGGTGGCATGGAATCGTGGTAATACAGATACATTAAATGATTTGTTTGGGTATACAATTAATTGTGGAAAAGGAAAACCAACCAATTCGGAATTTATAGCCTTGATTTCAGATAAAATAAGACTGCAATATAATATCAGATAAAATTCACATTTTTTTCATGCATAATTAGTTGTAAAACCTTGAAAAAACGCTATATATATTATATAATTACAAAATCGTAAACGATTTTTAATAATTTTGTAATAAATAATTTGATTGAGGTTATATATGCGTAAGAGAATATTTAAAGGTGTAGCAGCGGTTTTATTATCATCAACATTAACAGTTTCAACAGTGTTTGCAGTATTTGCAGATGATGTTGATAAATTAAAACAGCAGAAGCAGCAGACAGAACAGGAACTTGACGATCTTCAGAATCAGTGGGCATACCTGTTACAGCAGATGGATGATCTAGAACTTAAGATGGCTAAGAAGTCTGATGAGATTGATGCTGCTAATGTTAAACTTGAAGAATCAGAAAAGGTTCAGGCTGCACAATATGAAGATATGAAACTCCGTATTAAATATATGTATGAGGATCAGTCAGTATCTTTAGCTGAGGTATTTCTTACTTCATCAGATATGAGTACAATGCTTAATAAAGCAGTGTATATGCAGGAAGTATATAATTATGACAGAACCAAGCTTGATGAAATGGCGAATACAGCTAACGAGATAAAAGAACTTAAGGAAGGTCTTGAAAGTGACAAGAAGGAACTTGATGAAGCTCAGGCACAGCTTACTGAGAAGCAGGCTCTACTTTACAGTACTATTCAGGAAACACAGGCTAAGGCTGATGATGTCAGTGGCCAGCTTGAAGCTGCGGTTAAGAAGGCAGCTGAAGTTGCTGCAAAAAAAGCCGCAGAGCAGGCAGCTGCAGCAGCTGTTACTAGGACTAATCAGACACAGCAGAGTAGTACAATAACTACAACTGCAAATGGTGATTCATCAGTTGCAAGCAGTGTTGTTTCACTTGCATATTCACTTCTTGGAGTTCCTTATGTAAGTGGTGGAAGTTCTCCTTCAGGTTTTGACTGTTCAGGATTTACTTCTTATCTGTTCAGACAGTATGGAATAAGTGTTTCGAGATCATCAAGTTCACAGGCTTATGGTGGTGTAGCGGTCAATGGACTAGCTAATGCACAACCAGGTGATATAATTTGTTTCCCTGGACATGTAGGTTTATATGTTGGTGGTGGTCAGATGATTCATGCTAATGTTCCTGGTGGATCTGTAAGACTTGTTGGCGTTAATTCAATAGGCATGAGTGTAATTGCCATAAGACGTTACTGGTAATATTTGAATATATGTGATATAATAAGTGCAGTTTTATAGGAACTGCACTTATTTTTTATGAGTGTGTGAAGAGTATGGGATTCAATAATAATAAGAAATGAGGACTAATGTATGAAGAATGTATTGTTAATTGCATCAGAGGCTGTACCATTTATTAAGACAGGAGGACTTGCTGATGTTGCAGGTTCGCTTCCTAAGTATTTTGATAAGACCAAGTTTGATGTAAGAGTTATGATACCTAAATACACATGTATTCCATGGGAATATCGTGAAAAGATGGTTTATAAGACACATTTTTATATAGACCTTGCATGGAGAACGCAGTATGTAGGTGTATTTGAATTAGAATGGAATGGAGTAACATTTTACTTTATTGATAATGAATTTTATTTTGGAGGCAATAAGCCATATAGCTGGATTCATGAGGATATAGAAAAGTTTGCATTCTTTAGCAAGGCTGCACTTTCAGCACTTCCAGTACTTGGCTTCAGACCTGACATAATTCATTGCAATGACTGGCAGACAGGTCTTATTCCGGTATATCTTAAAGAAAGATTTTCACAGGGTGAGTTTTATCAGGGGATCAAGTCTATTATGACTATACATAATCTTAAGTTTCAGGGAATATGGGATCTTAAGAAAGTTAAGGATATTACAGGTCTTCCTGATGAGTATTTCACATCAGACAAGCTTGAAGCATATGATGATGCCAATTACTTAAAGGGTGGTATTGTATATGCTGATAGGGTTACAACAGTAAGTGAGACATATGCAGAAGAGATTAAGACTCCATTCTATGGAGAGAACCTTGATGGACTTATGAGAGCAAGATCTAATGTTTTATCAGGAATAGTCAATGGTATTGATTATGATGAGTATAATCCGGAGACTGACAAGAGAATACCTCATAATTACAATCAGGTAACTTTCAGAAAAGAAAAGTGGAAGAATAAAGTTGCACTTCAGAAGGAACTGGGACTTACAGAGGATAAGGGTAAGTTTATGATTGGTCTTGTATCAAGACTTACAGATCAGAAGGGACTTGACCTTGTTGCTTATGTTATGGATCAGCTCTGTGCAGAAGATGTACAGTTTGTTGTTCTTGGTACTGGTGAAGAAAGATATGAGAATATGTTCAGACATTTTGACTGGAAATATAATGACAGAGTATCTGCTAACATATATTATTCAGAAGATATGTCACATAAGGTATATGCAGCATGTGATGCTTTCCTTATGCCATCATTATTCGAACCATGTGGACTTTCCCAGCTGATGAGTCTTCGATATGGAACAGTTCCTATTGTAAGAGAGACAGGTGGTCTTAAGGATACTGTTGAACCATATAACGAATATGAGAGTAAGGGAACAGGATTCTCATTTGCTAATTATAATGCACATGAGATGCTTGGAATTGTCAATTATGCTAAGGATGTATATTACAACCATAAGAGAGAGTGGAATAAGATTGTTGACAGAGGCATGAAGACAGACTTCTCTTGGAACAGTTCAGCAAGGAAATATGAAGAACTTTATAATTCACTTTAATTAAGTGACTGATTTGCCTTAAGGCGTAATTTTCTATAAAAGAAAAAGGAAGCTGCAAAAAGCAACTTCCTTTTTTTAATGCAGGTGGCGGGACTTGAACCCGCACGATGTTACCACCGGCAGATTTTGAGTCTGCTGCGTCTGCCATTCCGCCACACCTGCGCGACTTTGATAGTTTATCATAATAAAACTTAAAAATCAAGTAAAGAATACTTGCGTACACAATAAATTTCGAATATTATTTTAGTATTGTATTATAATCCTTTTATGGAGGCGTTTATGGATAACTGTAAGGAAATCCAGTGCAGGATAGAAAGTTTTGAACATGGTAATCTGTCGCTTAAGAATGAAGAAGCATTTACAAATCATATTCTTAACTGCGCTGACTGCCGTGAAGAGATGGAAATATATTATATAATTTCATATGGATTAGATGATGACAATGAAAAGAAAATGGAAAACAGCAAATACAGCGATTATTTAGATGCATTTGATTTTACGGGACTGGTTGAACAGAAGCTTAAAGACAGTGAGGATAAATGCCTGTTTTTAAGGCAATGGACTCATTTTACCAGAGTAAGATATATATTTGTTACTGCTGTTATGATGCTGACAGCTTTGCTTCTTGTTATTATAAAATTCTTTTAAAGATTGGAGATTGTTATGAGTGAAAAACTTATTCTGATAGATGGTCACAGCATATTAAACAGGGCATTTTACGGAGTGCCTGATCTTACCAATGCAGAAGGCATACATACTAATGCGTTGTATGGCTTTCTCAATATTCTTTTTAAGTTCCTTGATGAGGAAAAGCCTGATTATATTATGGTAGCATTTGATTTGTCTGCCCCGACTTTCAGACATAAAGCATTTGACGGCTATAAAGGGACAAGAAAACCTATGCAGCCGGAGTTGAAGCAGCAGGTTCCGCTTATGAAGGAATTGCTTAAGGCTATGAATATCACAGTTGTTGAACAGGAAGGTTTTGAAGCTGATGATATTCTTGGAACTATTGCAAAGGAAAGTGCAGCTAAAGGAATTGACGTATCTATTATTTCAGGAGACAGGGATTTACTTCAGTTAGCTGATGAACATATTAAGATACGAATACCAAAGACTAAGAAAGGTGTTACTGAAGTTGAAGATTATTATCCTGCTGATGTAATTGAATTATATGGTGTTACTCCGCTTGAATTCATTGATGTCAAGGCACTTATGGGAGATACATCTGATAACATTCCGGGCGCACCGGGAGTAGGTCCGAAGACAGCATCAGCCATTATCCAGAAATATCATAATCTTGATAATGTATTTGAACATCTTGATGAGTTGAAGCCACCAAAGGCAAAAACATCAATAAGTGTGAATATTGAGCAGATTAAGATGAGCAGGTTCTTATCAGAGATTAAGATTGATGTTCCGATTGATTATAATATTGAAAATGCGAAAACAGGGGATTTCTTTAATGAAAATTCCTATGAACTTTTTAAGAAATACAACTTTAAGAATATGCTGAAGAAGTTCGAAAATACAGATATTACAGCAAAAGACCCTGATTGTTATGAATATTTTAAGAAGATATCTGATTTTGCAGAGGTTGAGAATGTATTTAATAAAGCTGCTGACATAGCAGATGGGATTGAAAAAATCGGACTTTCAATTATAAGAGAAAATGAACTGACAGCAGTTGGAATAACACTTTCTGATACAGAAATTTACTATATTCCGGTGTCAGGATTTGTAACAGAAAGTTATCTTACAGAACGTTTATTAGATGTTGTAAGTAAGGCTTCTGACAGAAATATAGCATCTGCCAATATCAAAGATTATCTTGATATATTTGAAAAGGATAAGGTAAGCGGATACCCACTTGTTTCAGAAAAAGCATTTATTGATACTGCAATTGCGGCATATCTGCTTCATCCAAGTAATGAAAGTTATGATTATGAAAGTCTTGGAAGAGAGTTTTTATCATTAACATTTCCTTCGAAAACAGAACTTCTGGGTAAATTGTCATTTAAGAAGGCAGTAAATGAATCAGAAGATAATCTTATTAAGTATGCATGCCTTTCATCATATGCTTATTACAAATGTGCTGATAAAATTACAGAACAGTTAAAGAGTGAGAATATGTATGAACTTTTTGAAACTATTGAGATGCCTCTTATATTCGTCCTTTTTGAAATGCAGCAACAGGGCATAAGTGTTGATAAACAGGCGCTTGTTGACTATTCAAAGGTACTTGGTACTAAGATTTCGGTACTTGAGAAAGAGATATATGAAGCGGCAGGTGAAGAGTTCAACATCAATTCACCAAAGCAGCTTGGTGTAATACTTTTTGAAAAGCTTGGAATGCCTAACGGAAAGAAGACAAAGAGTGGTTATTCAACAGCCGCAGATGTTCTTGAAAAGCTTGCACCTGATTATCCGGTTGTAAGTAAGATTCTTGAATACAGACAGTTAGCAAAGCTTAAATCAACCTATGCTGACGGACTTACACAGTATATAGCAGAAGATGGAAGAATTCATGGTAGATTTAACCAGACAATAACTGCTACAGGAAGAATTAGCAGTACAGAGCCTAATCTTCAGAATATTCCGATAAGAATGGAAATGGGTAAGGCTATAAGAAAGGTATTTGTTCCAAAGGAAGGCTTTGTATTCTTAGATGCCGATTATTCACAGATTGAGTTAAGAATCCTTGCACATATGTCAGGAGATGAGAAGCTTATTGAGGCATATAATTCATCAGCAGATATCCACAGGGCAACAGCGGCACAGGTTTTCGGTGTACCTCTTGATGAAGTTACCGATGAACAGAGAAGAAATGCAAAGGCGGTTAATTTCGGCATTATCTATGGAATGAGTTCATTTGGATTAAGTCAGGATCTTAGTATTTCAAGAAAAGAAGCTAAAGAATATATTGAAAGATATTTTGCAAGCTATCCGACTATCAAGACATTTATAGACGGACTCGTAAGTGATGCTAAAGAAAAAGGATATTCACTTACAATGTACAACAGAAGAAGAGAAATTCCTGAGATTAAATCTTCTAATTTCATGCAGCGTTCTTTTGGAGAGAGAGTTGCCATGAATGCACCAATTCAGGGAACTGCAGCTGATATTATCAAACTGGCAATGATTAATGTATATAATGCACTTAAGGAGCATAATCTCAGGTCAAGACTTATATTGCAGGTTCATGATGAGCTTCTTGTTGAGACGGCAGAGGATGAGGTTGAAACTGTAAAACAGATTATGCTTGATGGAATGAAGAATGCAGTAAGCCTTAAAGTACCTCTTGAGGTAGATTTAAAGGAAGGAAAAGACTGGCTGGAGGCACACTGATGAAAGTTATTGGAATCACAGGTGGTGTGGGAGCAGGAAAATCTTCTGTTCTTGCACTCCTTAAAGAAATGTGTTCCTGCGACATTATACAGGCAGACCTTGTTGCAAGAAATATATACCAATCAGGCAATATTGGATTTAAAAAGGTCGTTGATATATTCGGGGAGCAGATTGTAGGAGAGAATGGAGAGATAAACAGACCTCTTCTCGCAGATATTATATTTAAGAACCCTAATAAGAGAATCGTTCTTAACAGCATAATTCATCCTCTTGTAAAACAAGAGATTATTAATCAGATTAATAATCATAAGATAGCAGGTGATGTTGATTACTGTTTTGTTGAGGCAGCACTGCTTATTGAAGATCACTATGATATATTCATGGATGAGATATGGTATATATATGTTTCGGAAGATGAGAGAAGAAAAAGACTTGCTGCTTCAAGAGGCTATTCTGATGAAAAGATATCAGACATATTTAAAAGCCAGCTATCTGATGCTGAGTTCAGAAAGCATGTAGATAAAGTGATTGATAATGGCGCAGATATAGAAAAAACACGCGCCCAGCTTGAGATTATGCTTGGAATATGATACATTTATACATAATTTGTTTATTCTAGAGGTAGGGTATGGATAATACACAGTCAAGAAAAGAGACCCTTGTTTTTGGTCTTGATATAGGAACAAGAAGTATTGTAGGCGTTGTCGGTTACATGGAGAGAGGCCGTTTTAAGGTCGTGGCAATGGCTGAACAGAAGCATGCAACAAGAGCCATGCTTGACGGTCAGATACATGATATCTATAAAGTAGGGGATACAATAAGAAAAGTTAAAAATTCACTTGAAAGCCAGCTTGGAAGGGAACTTTCAGATGTATGTATAGCAGCCGCCGGACGAGTTCTTAAGACAATTAATTCGTCTGCTGAATATGAGTTTGAAGAGGAGACAAGAGTAACACAGGAACATATTTACTCTCTTAATCTTCTTGCAGTTGAAAATGCGCATAACAAGATTAATGAAAAACAGGATAAGACCAGATTTTACTGTGTTGGAAATACTCCTATAAGATATCAGCTCAATGGCTATGATATTAACAATCTTGAAGGCCATAAGGCATCTAAGATTGCAGTCGAGCTTATTGCAACATTTTTACCGGAAGAGGTAGTTGACGGACTTTACGAGGCGGTAGAATATGCTGGTCTTCATGTTGCAAGTCTTACATTAGAGCCTATTGCAGCTATGAATATTGCAATTCCTGAACAGTATAGACTTCTTAATATTGGTCTTGTTGACGTAGGAGCAGGTACTTCAGATATCTGTCTTACAAAGGATGGCTGTATAATTGCTTATGGCATGATACCATGCGCGGGTGATGAAATAACAGAATGTATTGCAAAGACTTATCTTGTTGATTTTAATACCGCTGAAAAGATTAAAATGTCTGCAAGCTCTAAGAAAAAAGGACTTGTAACATTTAAAGATATCATGGGTATTACGCAGAAGGTAGATGCACTTGAAATAAGAAATGCAGCAGCTGATGTTGTGGATGCGATGGCAAAGGATGTTGCGGAAAAGATTATTGAGCTTAATGGCGGTAAGCCTGTAAATGCTGTGTTTGTTGTCGGTGGTGGTGGCAAGATACCAGGTTATACAGAAAGAGTGGCTGATTGTCTTGGAATACCGCACCAGAGAGTAGCAGTAAGAGGTGAAGAAGTACTTACATCAGTTGATTTTCAGGTTGACAATTTCAAGAAGGATTCATTATATGTAACTCCTGTCGGTATATGCACTAATTATTATACGCAAAAGAACAATTTTGTATTTGTTACTGTTAATAAAGAACGAATTAAACTATACGACACAAGTAATCTTACAGTTGTAGATGCTGTTATGCAGGTTGGCTTCCCTAATGAAAAACTTTTTCCAAGAAGAGGTGCGGAGATTAACTTTACAGTTAATGGAAAGTCAAGACTTGTAAGAGGAAGTGCAGGAGAGGGCGCGGTTGTTACACTTAATGGAAGACCTGCTAATCTTCATACTCCGCTTGAACAGAATGATGTAATTGAGGTTACAGAATCTACGATAGGAGAGCCGGCAAGCATAACAATAGGGCAGCTTGAAGAATTTGATTCACAGATAACATTTGTTGTAAATGATAAAACTATCGTCTGCCCAAGATTTGCATATGTCAATGGAGAGTTAAAGTCAGAGTTCTATGATATTAATGATGGCGATAAAATCCGTATGGAGAATTTCTATACTGTAGCGCAGCTTTTTGAGTTCCTTGATCTTGATTATAAAACACTTAATGTTATGGTTAATAATGAACCGGCAGATAAGAATACAAGAGTATATGAGAACTTTACAGTAAAAACTTCCTCATTAGAAGAATATAATGAAAATATTATGGCAGTTGAAAAGCAGCAGGATGCAGAAGAAAATGATGAATCAGATAATACTGTTGAAGCTGCGGATTCTGATAATACATCTGATGCTGTTTCGGAGAAAAAAGCAGGGCAGACTGATGATAAGGAAGCACAGGAACCGGTAAGACAGTCTGTTAGTATAACAATTACAGTTAATGGCCAGCCTGTAGTTTTATCAGGCAAGCCTGATTATATAGTTGTTGATCTTTTCCAGTTCTACTCATTTGACCTTACTACTGTCAGAGGCAATCTGGTATTCTTACATAACGGAAATGATGCTGATTATTCATCACCACTTAATGATGGTGATGTTATAGAGCTTCGCTGGGAGGATAAATAATTATGAGAATGATGCCGATTGCCAGCGGAAGCAGTGGTAACTGTATTTATCTTGGCACAGAAGACACACATGTTCTTTTTGATGCTGGAATAAGCAGGAAAAGAATTGAAGAAGGGCTTAATACGGCGGGTTTAAGTCTTAAAGATATTGATGCAATATTTGTAACACATGAACATATTGACCATACAAAAGGGCTTGGTGTTATATCAAGAAAAGATGGGATTCCAATCTATTCAACTCCTGGTACAATAGAAGGAATAGAACAGACCTCATCACTTGGTAATATTTCGGATGGCATATTTAATAAGATAAATGCGGATGAAGATATTTCAATTGGAGATGTAACAGTCCACCCATTTCGTATATCACATGATGCTAACGAACCGGTTGCGTATACATTTACTCAAAAATGTGCAGATGGCATAAAAAAAGCATCGGTTGTAACTGATTTAGGGTATTTTGATGATTATGTGGTTGATAATCTGACAGAATCTGATATTATGCTTGTTGAGGCTAATCATGATATCAATATGTTACAGGTTGGTCCTTATCCTTTTTATCTTAAGAAAAGAATATTAGGTAATAAAGGACATCTCTCTAATGAGACATCTGGACAGCTTGTCAATTCCCTGCTTCATGATAAGCTTAAGAAAATATATCTTGGTCATTTAAGTAAAGAGAATAACTATGATAAACTTGCTTATGAGACGGTGAAGTTAGAAATTGATATGTCAGATAACTCATTCAAATCTTCGGATTTTGATATAGAGGTTGCAAAGCGTGATGTTTTATCAGGTATTTGCGAAATATAACAGGCGCTTACAAGGTGCAGAAAGAGGAAAGCTATGAAAAAATGTGTAATTACTGTTGTAGGAAAAGATACTGTTGGTATTATTGCCAGAGTATGTACTTATCTTGCTGATACAAAGGTTAATATCCTTGATATCTCACAGACTATTGTTTCAGGATATTTTAATATGATGATGATTGTTGATATGTCTGGTTCTACAAAGAATTTTGACAATGTTAATGAAGATCTTAATAAGCTTGGCGAAGATATTGGTGTTGTAATTAAATGCCAGCGTGAAGAAATATTTGACATGATGCACCGTATCTAAGAAAGTGAGGAGACTTAAATACTATGATTAATATTATGGAAGTTACAGAGACTAACAAAATGGTCGAGAAGGAGAACCTTGATGTAAGAACTATTACTATGGGTATTAATCTTCTTGACTGTGCCGGTCCTGATTTAGCTGAGGTTAATGAGAAAATATATAACAAAATCACTACTCTTGCTAAGGATTTAGTTTCAACCGGAGAAGAGATTGCAAAGGAATTCGGTGTTCCTATTGTTAATAAGAGAATATCAATTACGCCTATTTCTCTCGTTGGTTCTTCAGCGTGTAAGACACCTGAGGATTATGTTACTATTGCCAAAACTCTTGATAAGGCGGCTCATACCGTTGGTGTTAATTTTATTGGTGGTTATTCAGCAGTTGTATCTAAGGGTATGACTAAGAGTGATGAACTTTTAATAAGATCAATTCCACAGGCACTTGCACAGACAGAGCTTATATGCAGTTCTGTTAATGTTGGTTCAACAAAGACTGGTATTAACATGGATGCAGTAAGACTTATGGGCGAGATAGTTAAAGAGACAGCAGAGCTTACTAAGGACAAGGATTCTTTAGGATGTGCAAAGCTTGTTGTATTATGCAACGCTCCTGATGACAATCCATTCATGGCTGGTGCATTCCACGGCGTAACAGAAGATGACGCTATTATAAATGTTGGTGTCAGTGGTCCTGGTGTTGTTAAGTATGCACTTGAGAGCGTAAGAGGAAAGAGCTTTGAGGTTCTCTGCGAGACTATCAAAAAGACAGCATTTAAGATTACAAGAGTTGGACAGCTTGTTGCACAGGAGGCTTCTAAGAGACTCGGTGTTCCTTTTGGTATTATTGACCTTTCACTTGCACCAACTCCTGCTGTTGGAGATTCAGTAGCAGAGATTCTTGAAGAAATCGGACTTGAGAGAGCCGGAGCACCTGGTACTACAGCTGCACTTGCAATGCTTAATGATCAGGTTAAGAAGGGCGGTGTTATGGCATCTTCTTATGTAGGCGGACTTAGTGGAGCATTCATTCCTGTATCAGAAGATCAGGGAATGATTGACGCGGTTAATGAAGGTTCACTTACAATTGAAAAGCTTGAAGCTATGACATGTGTATGCTCAGTTGGTCTTGATATGATAGCTATTCCGGGAGATACACCTGCAACAACAATTTCTGGAATTATTGCTGATGAAGCAGCTATTGGTATGGTAAACCAGAAGACAACAGCAGTAAGAGTTATTCCTGTTGTAGGAAAGGGCGTTGGCGAGACAGTTGAATTCGGCGGACTCTTAGGTTATGCACCTATTATGCCAGTTAATAAATTTGACTGTTCTGCATTCGTGAACAGAGTAGGAAGAATTCCTGCACCAATCCACAGCTTTAAGAACTAATTAAGAATTAAGATAAAAATGCACCGGCTGAATCAGATTAATGGTTCAGCCGGTGTGTTTTTATATACGAATTATATTCTGCTGCAGTTCATTCTTCATTACATACCCATACTTTTCATATATTGCCTGTGAGTATATATCAGAACATTCAAGATCAAATATAAGTTTTTCCTTATAATCAGCAGCCTTGGTAATGAAAGGTACATCAAGTTCTTTCTTGATGCTTCCGAGATACTGCTGTCCGGTTTTATTAAATCCAAGTAATCTTATATAAGGTATATCAATGTATAAATCGGACATTGTTTTTTTGATTTCAAGAATTATATGCATAATACAGCGGCATATTCTTGAATAAACTATATTTTTTGATTTAACTTTCATGGCGAATTCTGAGATGGTGTCTCTTCCTGTAAATACAGCTGTAAATCTGTTTGCAAGGTCAGGTCTTATATCCTCATATTCAGAAAGTTTTTCAGAAAAGTCTGTATGATTAATATTGCACTGCTGTTTAAGAAAAAGCATTTTGTGATTAAATATACTGCTGAAATCATCAAGGAATACAGGGCAGTTCTTAGAATTGCTGATTTCTTCATACATAACGGGAGTGAGATATGTTTTTAATCTGTCATGTTCATCTGACATAAGCATTTTTCTTATTCCAAATGCACTTGCAAACTCAGCATTATCTGTGTCGTCATTGTATCCAGCGCCTTCACGAAGCACCGGATAATATTTCATGTTAAGATTGTTACCAAGAATTGCTTTTATATATTCTATTGCAAGAATGTTATTAGAACCTGATATTATGTTCTTACATTCTGGAAGATATTCCAGAAGTGCAGTCTGTCTTGCCGCAGGGTATGAGAGCCCCTCTGCAAGAGCTTTGTTAAGAATTGCCTTATATTCAGGCAATTCTGATATTATAGTACGGCTTATCTTTGTCAGACTATCTGCATTATCAGTCTCAGCGCCAAAGCATATTGAATCAGCTTTCATCTCATTAAGTGTTAGAACAGCACCTTTTGCAAAATTTTCTGCACTTGATAATGCATAGTAAACAGGAAGTTCAACGACAATATCTGCACCTGTTTTTAATGCAGCCCTTGTTCTTGCATATTTATCAATTACTGCCGGTTCACCACGCTGCACAAAATTGCCGCTCATAACAACGATAATACAGTCAGCCTGCGAAATCTGTCTTGCTTTATTCATCTGATATACATGTCCTGTGTGTAATGGGTTATATTCTGCAACAATTCCGCATGCTTTCATGTAGTGTCTCCTTTATGTTTTTATTATATTTTACTGAAATCGTACATTTATGTCAAAAATATTGCTGAATTTAGTCAATGTATCGTTTTTAAAACATTTTTAAGTGCCAGACGACCTTGTTTTCGACTAAAAATTGGTATATAATTTTTGTCAGAGTTCAGTATGTTTACTGAAAATTTACTTTTTTATAAGGAGGAGTCATTAATCATGGCATTTATTGACACAATTAAAGAAAGAGCAAAGGCAGACAAGAAGACTATCGTATTACCAGAGTCTATGGATAAGAGAACTTATGAAGCTGCTGAGAAGATTTTAAAGGAAGGCATTGCTAATTTAGTTATCATTGGTACTCCTGAAGAGATCGAGAAGTATGGTAAGGGCTATGACATTTCTGGCGCCACAATCGTAGATCCATTTAACGATCCTAATAAGCAGAAGTATATTGATAAATTCGTTGAGTTAAGAAGCAAGAAGGGTGTTACACCTGAGATGGCTAAGGAACAGATGGAGAAGGATTACATGTACTATGCATGCCTTATGTGTAAATGTGGAGATGCTGATGGAGCAGTATCTGGTGCATGCCACTCAACAGGTAACACAATCCGTCCAGCTCTTCAGTTATTAAAGACTAAGCCAGGTATCAGCTCAGTTTCAGGTTTCTTCCTTATGGAAGTTCCAGACTGCGAATTCGGTGAGAACGGTCTTTTTGTATTCGCTGACTGTGCTGTAAGCCCAGATTATGATTCAGAGAAGCTTGCTGAGGTTGCTAAGCTTTCTTCAGATTCATTCAAGAGCTTTGTAGGAAAGGACGCTAAGGTTGCTATGCTTAGCTTCTCTTCATACGGAAGTGCTAAGCATGACAGAGTAACTATGGTTGCTGATGCTGTTAAGATTGCAAAAGAGAAGTACCCAGATATCACTGTTGATGGTGAGCTTCAGTTAGATGCTGCTTTAGTTCCAGAAGTTGCTGCACTTAAGGCACCTGAGAGCCCAGTAGCTGGTAAGGCTAATACACTTGTATTCCCTAACCTTGAAGCTGGTAACATAGGTTATAAGCTTGTTCAGAGACTTGCTAAGGCTGGAGCTTATGGTCCTGTTCTTCAGGGACTTTCTATGCCGGTTAACGATCTTTCAAGAGGATGCTTCGCTGATGATATCGTTGGTGTAGTAGCTATGACAGCTGTTCAGGCTCAGAATGCATAATTAACATTTTTAAGGAGAATTTTTGTAATGAATATTTTAGTATTAAACTGTGGAAGCTCATCTCTTAAGTATCAGCTTATTAACATGGATGATGAGAGCGTAATCGCAAAAGGTCTTGTAGAGAGAATCGGTATTGAAGGTTCTGTTCTTACACATAAGCCAACAGGAAAGGATAAGTATGTTGTTGAAACTCCTATGAAGGATCACAACATTGCGGTTAAGCTTGTTCTTGATGCTCTTCAGGATGCTGAGCACGGCGTAATCAAGTCTACAGATGAGATTGCAGCAGTAGGACACAGAGTACTTCACGCAGGTGAGAAGTATATCGAGTCTTGTCTTGTAACAGAGGATGTTAAGAAGGTTGTAAGAGAGTGCTTCGACCTTGGCCCTTTACATAACCCAGCTAACCTTATCGGTATTGAAGCCGTTGAGGCAGCTATGCCAGGCAAGCCAAATGTAGCTGTATGGGATACAGCATTTGGTGGAACAATGGAGCCAAAGGCTTACCTCTATGCTATTCCTCGTGAATACTATGAGAAGTACGGTGTAAGAAGATACGGTTTCCACGGAACAAGCCACAGCTTCGTATCTAAGGAAACAATCAAGTTTGCTAACCTTGATCCTAAGACAGCTAAGGTTATCGTTTGCCACCTTGGTAACGGTGCTTCAATCTCAGCTTCTATCGGTGGAAAGTGTGTAGATACTTCTATGGGTCTTACTCCACTTGAAGGACTTATCATGGGAACTCGTTCTGGTGACCTTGATCCAGCTATCTTAGAGTTCTTATGCAACCATGAGAATCTTACAATAAGCGAGATGCTCAATATCCTTAACAAGAAGTCTGGTGTACTTGGTATGTCAGGCGGAATCTCAAGCGATTTCAGAGATCTTAACGCTGCAGCTAATGATGGCAATGAGATTGCTAAGGTTACACTTGAAGCTTATGCTTACAGAGTAGCTAAGTATATTGGTGCTTACACAGCAGCTATGAACGGTGTTGATGCCATTACATTTACAGCTGGTGTTGGTGAGAATGCTGCATGGCTTCGTCCAATGGTAGCTAAATATCTTGGATACCTTGGTGTTGAACTTGATGAAGCTGCAAGCGAGAAGGCTTGTGGAGTAGAGGGAATTATCTCTACACCAGAGTCTAAGGTTAAGCTTTGCGTAATTCCTACTAATGAAGAGCTTGCAATTGCAAGAGAAACATTAGCATTAGTAAAATAATTGGCATATTCGCGAAAAATATTGAATTTAAGTGAATTTGTTGTTGACAAAGACAGGGAGCATGCGTATAATTGACAAGGTGTGGATTAGCGCATGCTTTTCCTATGCATAATAGTATGAATTGGAGACAATTATGCTAATTGATTTAAGAGAGCTTTTATCCGGTTCACAGGATGAAAGAATAGAAAAGGTTTCAATTGAATCAGAAAGCTTTGACACTGGAATCGCTAAGTATAGTATACTTGAGAAGCCAGAGTTTGAATTAAGCATTACCAGAATTGGTAAGAATAAGCTTGAGATTAAAGCAGAGAGCTTTGTTGTTCTTGATATTCCATGTGACAGATGTTTAGAGTCTGTTCCTACGAAAGTAGAGTACAGTGTTGATGAAATCGTTGATTTCTCAGACAATGCTGCCGGGGAAGAAGCAAAGGAAGAAAAAGACTATATTGGTGGATACGAACTCGACGTGGACAGATTAGTTTTCGGCGAAATACTGATATCCATGCCGGGTAAGACATTATGTACCCCTGATTGCAAGGGGCTATGTTCTATATGCGGACACAACCTGAATATCTCAGAGTGTGGCTGTGACCGAGAGTCCCTGGATCCAAGAATGTCTGTTTTCAAAGATATTTTAAAGAATTTTAAGGAGGTGTAACATATGTCAATTTGTCCAAAGAATAAATCTTCAAAGGCAAGAAGAGATAAGAGAAGAGCAAACTGGAAGATGGCTGCTCCAAATCTTGTAAAGTGCTCAAAGTGTGGCGCTTTAATGATGCCTCATAGAGTATGCAAGTCTTGTGGTTCTTACAACAAGAAAGAAATCATCTCTGTTGACTAATTATTAAGATGTAATTTGACAGGCTGTCCCTTTTGGGGCAGCTTGTTTTATTTTATGAAAAAATGTGTTATACTATGTGGGATTTTGGTAAAGGAAAGGTTTCTGGTTATGAAATTAAATAAAATATTCACATTTATACTTGTATTAATATTATGTATAATTCCGATACAGGGCTGCGGTGCAAAAAGCACAGCCGCAGATTCAACAGAAACGCAGGAGACACAGGCACAGATTGATGATACTTATGGTAAAGGCTTAAGTTTTAATTATACTGATTATGCAGATAATGTATTATCGTTAAGCTACAGCCTTAAGCAGAGTGCAGATGGAAGATGGCAGTTAACTATTGGCGGTCAGAATGCACATGTTAATGGAACTAAGGTGATATCTGATAATAATGCAAATGCTTTCTTTTATTATCTTTTACACGAAACCAACATTGCTTCTTATAAGGATTACAATAAAACTGATGATGAGATAACTACAGATATTGCATGGTGGTTTAATCTGGATATATATTATGACAAGGATTCGATTGTTGCATATGGTTATATGATGCATCCTTCTGATTATGATGACATAAGAGTTCAGATTACAGAGTATCTTAACAGGCTGTTTATGAATGCTTAATATTGCGTTAATTTGATATTCGTAGTATATTTTATGATAGTATTTAATGAATTAATATGAAATGGAGTTTGATTTATGGTTAAAATCGCACTTGATGCTATGGGCGGAGATAACGCACCAGCAGAGATTGTCAAAGGAGCAGTACAGGCTGTTGCTGCTGATAAGGACTGCTTTGTATATCTTGTAGGTAAGGAAGAAAAGATTAAAGAATGTCTTAACGGACAGCAGTATGATTCATCAAGAATAGAGATTGTTAATGCAGATGATGTAATTGAAACAGGTGAGCCTCCTGTTATGGCTATAAGAAGAAAGAAAGAGTCTTCTCTGGTTAAGGCAATGTATATGGTTAAGAATAAAGAGGCTGACGCATTCGTATCTGCCGGAAGTTCAGGAGCAATCCTTGTTGGTGGTCAGACTATCGTTGGAAGACTCCGCGGAGTTGACAGACCTCCAATGGCAGCACTTATTCCTACTAAGGATGGTGTTTCACTGCTTGTCGACAGCGGTGCCAATGTAGATGCAAGAGCAACAATGCTTGTACAGTGGGCTGTTATGGGTTCTATATACATGGAGAATGTTGTTGGCGTTAAGAATCCAAGAGTTGCAATTGTCAATGTCGGTCTTGAGGAAGAAAAGGGTAATGCACTTGTTAAAGAGACATATCCTATGCTTAAAGAGTGTCCTAACATCAACTTTATTGGAAGCATTGAGGCAAGAGAGATTCCTAACAGCTATGCAGATATCATTGTATGCGATGCATTTGTTGGAAATTGTATCTTAAAGCTTTACGAAGGTGAAGCCAAGATGATACTTGGCAAGATTAAGGGTGTTATGATGTCATCTTTAAAGACTAAGATTGGTGCACTTCTTATTAAGAAGTCATTAAAGACACAGCTTAAATCAATGGATGCTTCAGAACACGGTGGAGCTCCGCTTATCGGTCTTAATGGCCTTGTAGTAAAGACTCATGGCAATGCCAAAGCTAAAGAGGTTAAGAATTCATTAATTCAGTGTGTAACATTTACAAAAATGAATATAAATGATAAAATCATTGAGGCGCTCGGTCAGATTCCTGAGCAGCATAATTAAAGATTGAAAGGATAGGCATTATGGAATTCGAAAAGTTACAGAATATTATTGCAGATGTACTTAACATTGATAAAGAGAAGATTACTCCTGAGACAACATTTGTTGACGATCTCGGAGCTGATTCATTAGATGTATTCCAGATTATCATGGGAATTGAAGACGAATTTGATATCCAGATTCCTGATGATGCAGCAGAATCAATTGTAACAGTTAATGATGCAGTAGTTCAGATACAGAACGCTACAAAATAATATTTGCAGATAGCGATGAGTAAACAGGAGCATAAGCGACAAATATGCCAGCATAATTTGTTGCTTATGCTCTTGTTTTCAAAACTATGCGGAAAGGTATATTATGCATAATAAGGATTTGTCTGTATTTATGCAGACTATTGGTTATGAGTTCAAGGATATAAGTCTGCTTGAAGTCGCACTCACTCACAGTTCTTATGCAAATGAACAAAAAAAAGGAACAAGCCATGACAACGAAAGAATGGAATTCTTAGGTGATGCTGTTCTTGAGCTTTCATCAAGTGACTATATATATAAGAATCATTCCGAAATGGCTGAAGGTAAAATGACAAGACTTCGTGCAAGTATTGTATGTGAACCTACACTTGCTTTATGTGCAAGGGCTATTAAGCTTGATACATTTATAAGACTTGGAAAAGGCGAGGAGCTTACTGGCGGAAGAGGCAGGGATTCAATTGTATCAGATGCCTGTGAAGCTGTTATAGGAGCCATCTATCTTGATGGTGGTTTTGCTAATGCGAAAGAATTTGTCAACAGGTTCATTCTCAATGACCTTGAAAATAAGAAACTCTTTTTTGATAGCAAGACTATATTGCAGGAAGTGATTCAGGGGCTTGGCAAAGAAGTCGATTATGAGTTTATCGGCGAAGAGGGTCCTGAACATAATAAGCAATTCGTTGTAGCTGCTGTAGTTGACGGACTTTTTAATATTAAGGGAACCGGACATACTAAGAAATCAGCATCTCAGAATGCAGCGTATGCTGCACTTATCGAGCTTAAAAACAAGGGCTACGATATAAACTCTGATAAGAAATAATAAGTGAGGGGTTATGTATTTAAAAAGTATAGAAGTACAGGGATTTAAGTCATTTGCTAATAAGATAGTATTTGACTTTCACAATGGTATTACAGGTATTGTAGGACCTAATGGTTCCGGTAAAAGTAATGTTGCCGATGCTGTGCGCTGGGTTTTAGGTGAACAGAGTGCCAAGCAGCTCCGTGGTTCCAAAATGGAGGATGTTATTTTTGCAGGAACTGAGAACAGAAAGCCGGTTGGCTTCGCATTTGTATCAATAACGCTTGATAACAGCGACCATGCACTTCCGGTTGATTATGATGAGGTTACAGTTTCAAGAAGAGTGTACCGTTCAGGCGAAAGTGAGTATCTTATCAACGGTAATTCATGCCGTCTTAAGGATGTAACAGAAATGTTTTATGATACTGGTATCGGTAAAGAAGGATATTCTATTATCGGACAGGGGCAGATTGATAAGATTCTTTCCGGAAAGCCTGATGAAAGGCGAGAGCTTTTTGATGAAGCTGCTGGAATTGTTAAGTTCAAGAGAAGAAAAGCAACCGCTATCAAGAAGCTCGAGAATGAGCGTGCTAATCTTGTCCGTGTTAATGACATATTATCAGAACTTGAAAAGCAGGTCGGACCATTACAGGTTCAGTCTGAAAAAGCCAAGGAATATCTTGATTATAAGGCTGATTTAAAGAAATATGATGTTAATGCATTTCTTTTGGAATCAGACAGGATAAGTAAAGACCTTGAAGAACTGACAGGAAAGATTGGCATAGCTGATAATGACCTTGCTAATTCAAGAGCTGAGTATGAAAGTACCAAGGCTGAATATGAAGAAGCTGAGGAACAGTTGTCTAAGGTGAATTCTGATATTGAGAATGTTAATTCACTTTTATCAAACACTGAGCTTGAAAGCCAGCGCCTTAACGGTGAGATTAATGTTATCACAGAACAGATTAACAGATTTACTGATAATGAAAAGCATTACAGTGACAGAATTACAGCTATTGATAAAGATAAAGCTGCAAAGCAGGAAAATGTGGCTGATTTTAAGAAACAGCTTGAGGAGCTTTCTACATCTGTAGAAGAATTTGAGAATAATCTTAAAGCAAAGCAGGAAGCTGCTGATGTTATTAAGCAGGATATTGACGGAGTGTCAGACCAGATTGAGAGCCGTCAGAATGATATCTACGACAGACTTAATGCCAAGTCATCTATTAATGCTGAGAATCAGAAGTTTGCAACTATGCTTGAACAGCTTAATATAAGAAAGGCTGAGCTTAACAGCCGTCTTATTAAAGACAAGAGTGATGAAGCTGAACAGAACATTAAGATTAATGATATCAGTGCAAGATTAGAAGCTGCACAGAAAAATGCTTTAGAAATAGCTGAAAGAATTGCAGTCAATAATGATGAAGTTACGGCTATTAAGAATGAAAATGCTGACCTTAATGCACAGCATGATAAGATTGTACAGAATTATCACAGAGAAAAATCAAGACTAGAATCTCTCATTAATATTACGGAAAGATATGACGGTTATGGCAACAGTATCCGTAAGATTATGGAATTAAAGGACAGCAATCCGGGAATTCTTGGTGTTATTGCAGATATTGTCAAGGTTGAAAGAAAGTATGAGACAGCCATTGAGACAGCCTTAGGCGGAACAATACAGAATATCGTTACTGATAAGGAATCTACTGCCAAGGAGCTGATTGCATATCTTAAGCAGAATAAGCTTGGACGAGCTACATTTTTACCTCTTAATGCAATATCAGGAAGAAATACTCTTGAGAAAGAGCCATGTATTAAGGAAAATGGTGTTATCGGAATTGCAAGCAATCTTGTAAGAGTTTCTTTTGAATATGAGAATTTAGCCAGGTATCTTCTTGGAAGGATTCTTGTTGTTGATAATATTGATAATGCGCTCCTTATTGCCAAGAAATACAAGTACAGCTTAAGGATTGTAACTCTTGAGGGTGAACAGCTCAATCCGGGCGGTTCTATGACTGGTGGTGCATTTAAGAATTCAAGTAATCTTCTTGGTAGAAGAAGAGAGATTGAAGAACTTAAGAAATCTGTATCAGAACTCAGCAAATCATCAACTGAGCTTAAAACTAAGATTGCAGATAACAGGGCAAAGATTGCATCTATAAGAGAACTTATTGATGCAGATAATAAGGCTAATAGAGAAGCATCTTTAGCTGTTAATACAGAGCAGATGAATCTTAATCAGGCAAAGCAGAAGTTATCTGAAATCAGAATTATATATGATAAAGATAAGGCTGAAACTACTGAAATTGACAGACAGATTAAAGAGATTGATGAGAATAAGAATCAGGTAAGCGGAAGCTTAAGTGCTCTTGATATACAGAATGAAAGTTCAAGAAAAGAGATTGAGAATCTTAATAAACAGCTTGAAGTAAAGAAGACTGAACTTGATAAAGCTAATGATGATATTGAGAATCTTAAGATAAGATTTAGTTCTGTAGAACAGAAGACAGCATTTATTCAGGAGAACATTACAAGAATCAATTCTGAAATTGCTGCTCTTGAATCAGAAGAAACTGATATAAGACAGCGGAAAGCAGCTTTATCATCAGAAGTTGAAGATAAGAACGCTCAGATTGAAAAGTTAAGAAGTGATATTCATAAAGCTAAGAATCAGATAGAAGACTGCAATACTAAGATTACAGCTCTCCGCAAGGATAGAGATATTATTAATGCAAGCCATAAAACATTCTTTGATAAACGTGAAAAGATTAATGAACAGATTGTTCTTCTTGAAAAAGAAAGCATGCGTCTGCATAACCAGCAGGAAAAGTTGGAAGAAGAGAATGACTCTATAGTAGATTACATGTGGAATGAATATGAGCTTACATACAGCTATGCTGCTGAATTAAGAAGTGAAGAGCTTACTGATATATCTGATATTAAGAAGCAGATTAACATTCTGAAAGCCAATATTAAAAAGCTTGGTGTTGTTAATGTCAATGCTATTGAAGAATATAAGGAAGTAAGCGAACGATACAACTTCTTAAAGACACAGCATGATGATATGCTTAAAGCTGAAGAGGCTCTTGTCCAGGTTATTGATGAGCTTGATAACGGAATGAGAATTCAGTTTAAAGAGAAGTTTGAGGAAATCAAAGTTGAATTCGATAAAGTATTCAAGGAATTATTTGGTGGCGGACGAGGCACAATACAGCTTGTTGAGGATGAGGATATTCTTGAAGCAGGAATTGTTATTATTTCACAGCCGCCAGGAAAGAAGCTTCAGAACATGATGCAGTTATCAGGTGGTGAAAAGGCACTTACTGCAATTGCACTTCTTTTTGCAATCCAGAATCTTAAGCCGTCTCCATTCTGTCTGCTCGATGAAATTGAGGCCGCACTTGATGATTCAAATGTAGGAAGATATGCTAATTATCTTCACAAGCTTACAAAGCATACACAGTTTATTGTTATCACTCACAGACGCGGAACAATGGCTGCGGCTGACAGACTGTATGGTATAACCATGCAGGAAAAGGGTGTTTCTGCACTCGTTTCCGTGGACCTTATAGCTAATGACCTTGATAAGAAGAAGGAGTAAATATGGGATTTTTTAGTAAGTTAAAAGAAGGATTGACCAAGACCAGAGACAATATTGTTTCAGGAATAGATTCTGTTTTCTCAGGATTTTCATCAATTGATGATGATTTCTATGATGAGCTTGAAGAAACTCTTATTATGGGTGATATAGGCGTTGTTGCAACTGAGGAAATTCTTGATGATCTTAAAGCTAAGGTTAAAGAAAATAAGATTAAGAATCCTGCTGACTGCAAACAGCTTCTTATTGACAGTATCAAAGAAAAAATGAATCTTGGTGAGAATGCATATGAATTCGAGAACCGCAAGTCCATAGTTATGCTTATTGGTGTTAATGGAGTAGGAAAGACTACATCTGTAGGCAAGCTTGCCGGACTTCTTAAAGCACAGAACAAGAAGGTTATTATGGCTGCTGCTGATACTTTCAGGGCTGCAGCTATAGAACAGCTTACAGAATGGTCTAACAGAACAGGTGCAGATATTATTGCACAGAGCGAGGGTTCTGATCCTGCGGCTGTTATATATGATTCGATTGCTGCCTGCAAGGCAAGAAAGGCTGATGTCCTTTTGTGTGATACAGCCGGCCGTCTTCAGAATAAGAAGAATCTTATGGAAGAGCTTCGTAAGATTGACAGAGTTATAGAAAGAGAGTATTCTGAAGCATACAGGGAAAATCTTATCGTTCTTGATGCAACTACTGGTCAGAATGCGCTTTCTCAGCTCAGGGAATTTAATGATGTGACTAATATCACAGGTATTATTCTTACTAAGATGGATGGAACTGCCAAAGGCGGTATTGCCGTGGCTATTCAGGCTGAATTTGGCATTCCTGTCAAGTATATCGGTGTTGGTGAGAAAGTTGAAGATTTACAGAAATTTGATTCAGACACATTTGTTAACGCATTGTTTGATGTAGATAATGGTACTGATGAAGATTAAGATGTTTATGAATTAAGATGGGAGATTAAGGGTAATGGAAGAATTAACATTGAAAAGTTTCGAAGAAGCTGCTGAGAAGGTTAAGGAAGCGACACTTCCTACTAATCTGGTATACAGTGAGTATTTCAGCAACCAGACTGGGAACAGAGTATATCTTAAGCCAGAGAATATGCAGTACACAGGTGCTTACAAGGTAAGAGGTGCATATTACAAGATTAGTACTATGTCAGAAGAAGCAAGACAGAAGGGACTTATTACAGCTTCTGCCGGAAACCATGCACAGGGTGTTGCATTTGCAGCCAAGAAATATGGTGTTAAGGCAACAGTTGTTATGCCAACAACAACACCACTTATCAAGGTAAACAGAACTAAAGGATATGGCGCAGAGGTTATCCTTTACGGTAATGTATATGATGAAGCGTGTGAGTATGCAATGAAGCTTGCTGAGGAAAAAGGTCTTACATTTGTTCATCCATTTGATGATTTAGATGTTGCAACAGGTCAGGGTTCTATCGCAATGGAGATTATTAAAGAGCTTCCAACTGTTGATTATATTCTTGTTCCTATCGGTGGCGGCGGACTTGCAACAGGTGTATCTACACTTGCAAAGCTTCTTAATCCTAATATCAAGGTTATCGGTGTTGAGCCTGCCGGTGCTAACTGCCTTCAGGAATCAATCAAAGCAGGAAAGGTTGTTACACTTCCAACTGTAAGTACAATTGCAGACGGTACAGCTGTTAAGACTCCGGGAAGCAAGTTGTTCCCATATCTTCAGAAGAACCTTGATGACATCATCACAGTTCCGGATGAAGACCTTATCGTTGCATTCCTTGATATGGTAGAGAATCATAAGATGATCGTTGAGAATTCAGGTCTTCTTACAGTTGCAGCTTTAAAGCAGCTTGATGTAAAGGATAAGAAGGTTGTTTCTATTCTTTCAGGCGGTAATATGGATGTTATTACAATGTCATCTGTTGTTCAGCAGGGACTTGTACAGAGAAGCAGAATCTTCACTGTTTCAGTACTTCTTCCTGATAAGCCGGGTGAACTTGTAAGAGTTGCTTCTATTATTGCAGAGGCTAATGGTAATGTAATCAAGCTTGAGCATAACCAGTTTGTAAGCATTAACAGAAAAGCAACTGTTGAACTTAGAATCACAATTGAAGCTTTCGGACATGAACACAAGGATGAGATTGTAGACAAGCTTGAAGCAGCAGGCTTAAGACCTAGAATCGTTAAGGTAAACATTTAATCACTATCTGCGGCAGAGGGAAATTATGAAAAAATATTCTTTCAAAAGATATGCAGGAGTTACAATGGCATTATTTGGGGCAGCGGCGCTGTCCCTATTGCTGTTTTTTGCATTGTTCCGTATAGATGCAATCCATAAGACATTTTCACATATATGCAGAACGCTGATGCCTTTTATAATTGGAGGAACGCTGGCTTATGTAATATGTCCTATATGTAACTTCTTTGACAGCTTATATAATAAAGCATTCAGGTTTGTCAAAAATGAAAAGAAAAAGAAAAGTCTGTCTAATAATCTCAGCGTATTTACCGGACTGCTTATAGCAATTCTTTTTATATACTTTATGATTATTGTTATTATTCCTAATCTTGTAAACAGTGTTGTAAGGCTTATACAGATAATACCTGACAATGTCAATAAGGTTATTGATTTCGTACAGAAGTTTCTTAATGAGAATGAAACTCTTATGAAGTATTCAGAGGATATCATTGATAAAACCTACACATTTATTAATGACTGGCTTGGAAATGAATTTCTTGGATATGCTCAAGGAATTGCAACAGGAGTTTCAACAGGGGTTGTCAATGTAATTGTTGTTCTTTTTAATGTTCTTATTGGCTTTATTGTTGCAGCATATCTTCTTACAGCAAGAAAGAAACTTGCTAAACAGGGAGAAATGGTTGTTTATAGCATTTTCAAGAAGGAACGTGCTGACAGTGTAATGGAAGAGATTAAATATACTGACAAGGTATTCAGTGGATTTGTCAATGGCAAAATTCTTGATGCACTTGTGATAGCGCTTGTGTGCTTTATAGGGCTTAAGATATTTACATTATGTAATCCCGGAAAAGAAATGATGAGCGAAATTCTTATTGCATTTATTGTTGGAATATTTAATGTTATTCCTTTCTTTGGCTGGTACATAGCATGGTTTATAGGTGCTTTATTATGTCTTATTGTTAATCCTGCACAGTGTCTGTTCTTTGTAATATTTAATTTTATATTACAGCAGATTGACGGTAATATTATCGGACCGAAGATTCTTGGAAATACTACCGGAATATCAAGCTTCTGGGTACTGTTTGCAATCCTGTTATTTGGTGATATATGGGGATTTGCAGGAATGCTTCTTGGTGTTCCTATATTTGCGGTTATATATCATCTTATTAAGAAATGGGTATTTAAGAGACTTGAAATCAACGGCATGGAAAATTTAAGTGCTGAATATGAAGCTGAATATCCTCCTAATGAGAGGGAAAAGAAGCTTGAAAGCTGATTTTTTTAAAATTTTTATAAGTGTCAAGTAAAAATGCTTGACACTTATTTTTATTTCTGATATTATACTCAAGGCTTATGAGTTAATAAGACTTATAAGATATTATTTTTTGGCAGGTATTATGGAAAGAATTGTTGAACAGAATCTTTTATATGATTTTTATGGAGAATTACTTAATGACCATCAGAAGAAGATATATGAAGATGCTATTTACAACGATTTGTCTCTCAGCGAGATTGCCGATGAATATGGCATATCAAGGCAGGGAGTACATGATCTGATTAAGAGAGTTACGAAGACGCTTGATGGATATGAGGCTAAGCTTCATCTTATACAGAAATTCCTTGAAACTAAGGAAAAGGTATCTAAGATTGATTCATTAGTTGATGATTACATGGAAAGTCAGAATATATCTGATATTCATGAAATTAAGAAGTTATCCAATGAGATTCTTGAAGAATTTTAAGGAGAGATATTTATGGCATTTGATAATTTATCAGAGAAATTGCAGAATATTTTTAAGAATCTTCGTGGTAAAGGCCGTTTATCAGAAGCTGATGTAAAGGCTGCTCTTAAGGAAGTTAAGCTTGCCTTACTTGAAGCTGATGTTAACTTTAAGGTTGTTAAGCAGTTTATCAAGTCTGTAGAAGAAAGAGCAATCGGACAGGATGTTATGTCAAGCCTTACACCTGGTCAGATGGTTATAAAGATTGTTAACGAAGAAATGATATCTCTTATGGGTTCTGAAACTACTGAGATTAAGTTGAAATCTGGCAACGAGATAACCGTTATTATGATGGCAGGTCTTCAGGGTGCAGGTAAGACAACAACAACTGCAAAGCTTGCTGGTAAATTTAAGGAAAAAGGTAAAAAGCCTTTACTTGTTGCATGTGATGTTTACAGGCCAGCTGCTATTGAGCAGTTAACTATAAACGGCAATAAACAGGAAGTTGAAGTGTTCTCTATGGGAACAGGTCATAATCCGGTTGATATTGCCAAGGCATCTATAGCACATGCTAAGGATAATAATTTTAATATTGTTATTCTTGATACTGCTGGTCGTCTTCATGTTGATGAGAATATGATGGAAGAGCTTATCAATATAAAGAATGAAGTTGAAGTTGACCAGACTATATTGGTAGTTGACTCTATGACAGGTCAGGATGCTGTCAATGTTGCCGCTTCATTTAACGAAAAGGTTGGAATTGATGGAGTTATTCTTACTAAGTTAGATGGCGATACAAGAGGTGGTGCTGCACTTTCAATCAAGGCTGTTACAGGAAAGCCTATCCTCTATGTAGGTATGGGTGAAAAGTTATCAGATCTTGAGCAGTTTTACCCGGATCGTATGGCATCAAGGATTCTTGGAATGGGAGATGTCCTTACACTTATTGAAAAGGCAGAAGCACAGATTGATGCTGACAAAGCCAAGGAGATGGAAGCTAAGCTTAAGAAAGCAGAGTTTGATTTTGATGATTTCCTTGAGTATATGGGTCAGATAAGAAATATGGGCGGTATAGGTTCTATTATGAGTATGCTTCCAGGCATGGGACTTGGTGGCAACATGAAGAATCTTCAGATGCCTGATGAAGATGAAGCCGAAGCTAATCTTAAAAGAACAGAAGCTATCATACAGTCAATGACAGCTAAGGAAAGAAAGAATCCTGATATAATTAAGGCATCTAGAAAGAAAAGAATTGCAAGTGGTTCTGGTAGAAGTGTAGAAGAGGTAAATAGGTTATTAAATCAATTTGAAAATATGAAGAAGATGATGAAGCAATTTAAAAATGGAAATATGAAATTACCATTTTAGAAAGGAATTATATGGAAGAATTAAGAAATAGAATAAGAGAAAATCAAAATATTAGTGATGAGTTAAAATGTAATATAGCGACACTTACTGATGCGCTTACTACTGTTTTTCCTGATTATGATTATTCTAATTTGGGTGATATTTTATCTACATTAGTAATTTTGAAAAATGATAAATTAGATGATTATTCAGCATATAATAAAGATAGTAATGAATTATCTATAAATACAAAAAAAGTATTTGAAGATAGAATAGATCTTCAACATTTGTTTATGCAGAAAATGTTATCAATTTCAACTCATAAAGAAGAGAAAAGTAATCAAATGAATGGTTTTTTTAAAGGTATGACAGAAAGTATAACTTCTTTAATAAATGTAGATGAGAGTGGTAAGAAATTAAATCCACTTGAATCATTAGGTGTATCGATATTTTCTAAGATAGTTTCTCCTAAAACTCTTATAGATTCATACATGAATGATGATTTATCGTTACTTTTAATTGAACTTGAATTATTTGGCATTCCATCTATAGATTTTAATGTTGCAATGGATAGATTTAATAATGTGAATACTGATTTTTTAGGACTTGAAAAAGCACTTAATTTAATGTTTGAGAAAAGAATGAGTTTTGGAGTTAAGAGTGGAATTATAAATGAAGATAATTTGGATAAGATTTATACAGATTTTAGTGAGATGTTAGTTACAAATAAAGCAGAATTAATAAGTTTATATCCTCTTCATGATTTTTCTAAGATGGGTTCTTTAGAGCCAATTAAAGAAGAAGTTAATTTATCTATATCTAGAATTGAAAGAAATATAGGCAGTTTAGAAACA
>OGIG01000087.1_pt1 | contig 89493 bp, 77 predicted proteins | sample 1571601 | NCBI WGS metagenome assembly OGIG01 (sample SAMEA2581953, study PRJEB24529) | metagenome | biome: Human gut stool | place: China | collected 2011 | reverse complement strand
TTTTATATCATAAAAATTGCGTACCAAATAATTTGCACACCCATACCGTCTATACTCTCCACTTTGGAAGAAATCGAGCAGTGGCTGCACCTCTACGAACCATTCATCATCGTCAAGTGTCAGGAACCATTCCCCTGTTGCCAAAGAAAGTCCTGCATTTCTTGCCTTAGCAAAATCATCACACCATTCAAAATCAACGATTTTATCCGTGTATTTCTCAATGATTGCTCGAACATTTTCACTATGACTGGTATTTACAATGATCAGTTCACTCGTAATATTCTCTCTTATCGTATTTAAAGAATCAAGGCATCTTTGAATTGTATCCGGTCGGTCCGATACCAACAAAGAGATTGATAAAACTGGCTTCTTCTGCATATGTTTCTCCCGTTAATTGAAAAAAGGAAGAGCGAGGTTTTCGCTCTTCCTCCATAAATATCTATGAACTTACTGCAATAATGACATAACACCCTGTGTTGCCTGATTTGCCTGTGCGAGCATGGACTGACCAGCCTGTGCAAGAATGTTATTCTTGCTGTATTCAACCATTTCTTCAGCCATATCAACGTCACGGATACGAGATTCAGCTGCGCTTGTATTCTCAGATGTTGTATCAAGGTTAGCAATTGTATGCTCTAATCTGTTCTGTAAAGCACCAAGAGCTGAACGCTGTGTAGATACTTTGCTGATAGCTTTCTGAATTAATGTCATAGCTGAACCAGCTTTTCCAAATGAAGATACCTTTAAGCTAGCAACACCAAGTGCCTTAGCATTCATTGTGCTGATTGAGATAGAAATCTTCTGTCCTTCAAGAGCACCAACCTGAAGATTCTTACTCTTGAATGATCCACTAAGTAAGTTCATTGTATTGAACTGTGTTGTAGAAGCAATTCTTGAAAGTTCTGATGTAAGTGCATCGATTTCCTTCTGTACAGCTGTTCTATCTGAAGATGTATTAGTATCGTTAGCTGCCTGTGTAGCTAATTCATTCATTCTCTGAAGAATTGAATGAGCTTCATTTAAAGCACCTTCAGCTGTCTGGATTAAAGATACACCATCTTCTGCGTTAGAAGAAGCTTTGTTAAGACCTCTGATCTGGCTTCTCATCTTCTCTGAAATTGTTAAACCTGCTGCATCATCACCTGCACGGTTGATTCTGTAACCTGAAGATAATTTCTCTGTTGATTTTGCCTGATTGCCTGTTGTGATACCTAACTGTCTGTTAGTGTTCATTGCTGTAAGATTATGCTGTATTACCATAATAATTCCTCCTTGAATATGCAGTAGCTTCCATGCTACTGATTACTTAATTTTTTGTTGTGTAACTTTCCCTCCGGCCGTACGCTCCATCGTTCCTGTCACATAAGTAAATTACTTATTTGTTTTACTTGTATATTATATCGGCATATGTACCGAATACTTTATACCTAAATTAATTTTTTTGTATATTTTTTTAATTATTTTTTCTTGTCCATAAACTGTGGTTCTACATAATTGACCTTATTCATATTATTATAATAACTAGATGCCACTTTATTAGCATTCCTGGTCTGATAAATCTTTGTCTTTTCTTCGCTCATCTTCTTTAGGACTGCTTGTTTATTTCTCTTCTCACTAAGTTGGACTTCCATCGATTTCTCGGTAATCTGCGAGATAAGCTGTTTCAATACAGCTATTTCACTACTAAACTTATCGGTATTGCCAGTTATCTCACTCTTAATTCTTTCATATACCTGTTCGAAACCTTTATCAAGATTATTGATTTCCTTAATATATATATCTTTCTTATCTATTATTTCATTGAATAAATCATCATCTATTTCATTACCTGATACAGATTCTAACTGTTTCTGATTAAGAAGTAATATTTCATCCAATATAGTAATCTTCTTTTTTAAACTCTCTGTTAAAATAGATAAATATTCTCTACCATTCTCCATTAAGTTTAATCACCCCGCTTCTCTTTGCTATTTGCTCTGTTTCATAACTTCTGTCCATGTTTCTCTCATAACACGCAGATGAGATAACACTTCTTCTAATATTTCCTTATCCTTGTGCAAATTTGCTTCTAAGAGTCTTCTTCCGAGGTATTCGTATACATTATCGAAATCCTTTGCTACAGGATATTTAAAATTAAGTGTCGCTCTAAACTCTGCAATTATAGCCTCAACTTTTTTAATATTAGTATTAGCCATTTCTATCTGTCCTTCTTCAACTGCATTTATAGCCAGATTACAGAATTTAATAGCTCCGTCATAAAGCATTAATGTCAACTGAGCAGGAGTTGCTGTCTGTATCTTCGTATTTGCATAATTAGCATATGGATTGCCAAATGACATCTTGTCTTCTCCTTTTCAACCTTCTCTAAATTATTAACTATCAGGAACCTAATAGACCTGTTAATGAAGAACTGTTAGAATTAAGTGTTGCTAATGCCTTTTCCATTGCTGTAAACTGTTTTCTGTATTTTTCTTCATATGACTCTATCTTTTCTTCCCAGCTCTTTATAGTCTTAGTATATTCATTATACTCGTTCTTCATTGATTTGTCATTATATACTGTATATGCACTGCTAAGTGTAGTACCTTTCATCTTGTTACTCAATTCAGCATATACACCATCTGCAAGTTTATTGAAGAACTCGCATACTGTATCAGGATCTGAAGCAATTGCTGCCATTAATTTGTCTGTATTACCTGATGATGTTGAATCTTTAGAATCACCATCAATATGGAATATTGATTTCTCGTTATCTCCTGATGTGAAATATCCTCCGGTCTTTATACCGAATGAAGATAAAGAATACTTCTTTCCATTAATCTCATAGCTCTTTTGGAATGCATTCTTAATAGAATCTGATACCGACTGTAATGTATCATCACGTCTTAATAACGCTTTCTTAATCTTTTCTTCCCATTTCTCTATTTCTTTATCAGTCATAGCTTCTTTCTCATCATCAGTAAGTGGTTCATAACCCTTAGCTGAATCTGCATTATATAAAGAATCCATTTCCTTGATAAGTGTATTATATTCTGTGAAGAAGCCTTTAATCATATCATAGATACCTTGTGTATCTGTATTTGTTGTGATAGATATTTCTTCATCAGCACCTGTTAACTGGTTTGCCGTAATAGTCAATCCATTAATCTGGAAGTTATTAGATGCAGATGTAAATGTAGCACCATTTAATTCTACAATAGCATCCTGTCCCTGAATACGGACTGCACCTGTTCCTGAACCTGAATTATCACCTATGAGTTGTAATGCATTCTTATATTCATCGCTTGTCTTATCAGCATTTGCATCATTTACAATGTCATATGCCTTAACAAATTCTTTAGCATTACTTCTCTTAGTATTGTAATTATCTAATATTGTCTCTTTTAACTCTGCATTCTTCTTAGTTATATCATCATTGAGACCATTTACATATGCTGTAAAACCGTCATTATCAGCAAGTGCCTTATTAGCTGTATCTATAGTCGCAGCATTTGCATCAATTATCTTCTGATTCTCTGTTTTCTCATCTTCATATTTCTTTTTCTCCGCTTCTACATTAAATGTAGCATTTGCAGAAGCAACATATATCTCATGTTTCGCCTGAAGTTCTTCTAATTCAGCCTTGTCTTCATCGGTAAGTTCTTTCTTTGATGAAATCTCTGTCATTCTCTCAGCTGCTTTACTGATAAGTGCACTTCTATCTTCTAATGACAATCCCGATACTTCATTTATTGCATCTAATTTATAATCGATTAACTTATTAGCCTTGCCTAAAGTCTCATTGCTCTCATTAGCCTTCTCAAGTGTAGATCTCAATGTATCTTTGAGTTTATTCATAGACACTTCATCTGTAAGATCATACAATGCAGTCTTCTGCTTAGTATAATCTGTGTCTGTAAAGTTGCTTATATCATCATCTGTAAGTGCAGCCCAATATCTGTATGATTCAACATCTGCAGATGTGACTGAATTAAGTCCCATACCATTAAGTGCTTTTAAGCCTGATGAATTAGCACCTATAATTGAGAACTCTCCCTCAGAGCCACTTGCCTTGGAACTTACGAAGAATCTCTGGTTAATCTCATCAAAGCTTGCATTAAGCCCTGCTTCTTTTAATCTTGCCACTGCTGTATTAACACTATCACTTCCATTAAGTGTAATTGTCTTCTCTGTATTGCCAACCTTAACAGATATACTGCTTCCATCTTCTATTCCAAGTTCTGATAACTTAGATGAGCCTGTAAGTTTTGTATTACTTCCGTCACTTGATTTAACAACTGCACCTGTCAGATAGCCTGATTTAGCAAGTTGCTTAATCTTAAGTTTCTGCGTACCTGATACAGCATCACTACTCGCCTTAACTGTAGCCTTTGTACTGTCTACAGATGATGCTTTCTTAGAAAATGCATTAGAAAATCTAAGTGATGACAATGTACCACTATAGAAACTATATATCTTTGTATTTAATTCTTTCCACGCATCCTGTTTCCATTCAAGTTTAGTCTGTGCCTTTACATATTTATCTTTCTTTGTGGAATATGCTGATACTAACGCACTAACAATTGAATCGGTGTCAAGATTTGAAACAAGTCCTGATATAGATACATTACTGCCCATATTCTACCTCTTTTCTACTACTAATAGTTAATAATGTAGTTTATAACTTTTCATCTACTAAGATGCCTGCTAATTCCCATACTTTAGCAATCATGTCCAAAGTCTTCTCTGGCGGTATCTCTTTAATTACTTCTTTAGTGTTTTTATCAACTATCTGTATAGTTACACGATTAGTTGCTTCATGCACTCCGAATACACATTCCGTATTACTTAGCTTCTTATTAATATCACTAAGCGTCTGTTTCATAGTCTCTTCTGACATCTGCCTGCCTTTACCATCAGTATTGCTATCTAATGATGAATTATTAGCATTCTCTACTATCCTTGTATCTTTACTAATCTCACTGACAGATCCTTCGGCTCCTGAAAAACCGCTAATTGTACGAGCCGCTTCCGGCTTCTCTACCTTTGTTATCTGTGGTGCTGCCTGATATGTTGCTGCTGCACCTGTTACGCCTTCAATTGCCATAACAATTCACCTCCATGTGAAACTCATTCTTTATTACATTATCTATCGACATTTTTATATAAATATTTAACAGTTATTCAAATAATTTCTTTAATCCTTCTACTGCTGATGCATCAGCTGCTTCCCTATTCGATTCCTGTATCTGTAAATACACTTCTTTCCTATATATTGGCACTGATTTTGGTGCAGATATACCAAGTTTCACATGGTCACCTTTCACTTCTAATACAGTTATCTCTATATTATTATTAATTACAATTGCCTCGTCTTTTTTCCTTGATAATGCAAGCATCTATTCGCCCTCCTTATCTGCCACCTTTGATGACTTTAATATATCATATATAGGGTATCTAACGACATAATCATCATTATCCACTATTATCTGGCAGCCCTTTAAAGTGACCGGATTAATTACAATAGGTGCTTTTAGATTAGTGGTTATCTTAGTTATATCTGCCGGCACTGTAAGTGTAGTAAGTACAAATATTTCTCCATCCACTAATTCACCAATATTTTTAAATAACTCATCTTCAACAACAGGATTGTAATCCGACTTAATCATAAGCGGGTCAATCACAGGTAATGCAATGTTTCCATCATCTAATGACTGAAGCCATAATATCTTAGATTTCTCCGATTCTGCATCATGCATTATCATAAACTGTTTTAAGTCTTCGAATCCTATGATTCCATCGCTGAAATTAATAATTTTATTAACATCTATTTCAATATTCCCAAATAATCTTGTCTCGATTTTCATATATAGTCACGCCTCCATTACATTTTATAAGAAATCTAATAACTTCTTCTGCACTACCATAGATGCTGCCGCAAGTGATGCATCGTAAATGCTTTCTGCTTCTTTAATCTTAATTGCTATATTTGAAACATTTATCTCTTCATTTGTACTCATCAGCTTCTTAACTGTTGTCTGCTGATCTGAAAGTCTGCTTTCGTTAAGTTCTAATCGTTTAAGTCTGGCACCTACATCAGCCTCTGCTAAGCTGACCGAATCCTGATGTTTATTAAACACACTTAATCCATATGTAAATGCTTTCTCCATATTCTTCTTTGCGAAATCTAATTCTCTGTCACATAGATCAAGTAATTCTTTGTATTTCTTCTGCTCTGTGCTGCCTTCCTTAGCCGAATTATACATTTTCTCTATTCTCGACTTCTTCTCTTCGACGTTCATTGCATAGTTAACACTTTCAATGATATCGTCCAAGTCTCTTGTCATATCCTGATTAAATACTTCTTTACCCTGAGTATTAATCTTTATGTCCTGATTGAAATTAATCTCATATTTAATATCTTGTTTTCTATTCGTATATGTTACCCAGTTATCAGGATTATCATCTGTCATGTCTACACAGTCGAAATACTGAATTGGATCAAGTTCACCTTTATTAAAACCTTTTTTGGTGTAGGTTATCTTAAAACTATTACCCTCTGAATCGGCTTTTGCCTCTGACAGCTTCTTATATACATCTTTACCAAGAATCAATTCGCCTGTATCTGCAAGATAATATGCTTCGCCTGCTCCAGGTTCATATGAGCCGATGTCTGTAGAAGTCTTAGTAACAGTAGTAATGCTCTCACCTGTCTCAGTAAGATTTATAACTGCACCCGAGCCAGCTTCTAACTTATCATAGCCAAGTCTTATTCTATAAGCTGTTACCTGGGTAGGCAATTTAATGGCTGAAATATCCGTTCCTGCTATTGTAGAATCATTTATTCCTGAAATATCTAATCCGTTAGATACTTTATTCACAGTACCAATTGCACTATCATTAAATTTCTGTGTAATCTCATACTTTTTTTCATTATCACTTGTAAATGTAAGAGTTCCATCAGTTTTATATCCCGTAAAAATTGTCCTTCCGGCACAATCTGCATTAGCATCACTATACATCTGGTCTCTGTATGCTTTTAACTGGCTTACTATAGTATTCTTATTAGTTGTATCATAATATCCGTTAACAGCCTGGTTACAATATTCTGTTATATCACTTAATACCTTTACAGTATTCTCAAGTGCTCTTTCAGTCTCAGTCATCCATGACTCTGCATCAGGTATATTCTTTGATAGATACTGATTTATCTCTGATAAAGTAGAGCGAAATCTTAATGCTCTGATTGCAATTATAGGATCATCCGATGGTCTCTGAATCTTCTTCTCAGATGCAAGCTGTGTATTAAGGGTATCCATATTAGTTTTATTATTATTAATGTTGTTTAATGAATTATTTATCAAAATTCCATTTGTAATTCTCATACCTTACTCCATTCCGCAGGCATATATTCCAGAGGAACCGCGAGCTGAATTTCAAATTCAGTTCTGCGATATATACTAATTGTTTTGCCTGCGAACAATTAGCTGTGTGGAATAATTGCCACATCAGTGCAATTATTTCACATTAACCTCATTTATGAGCGACTTGTCGCGAATGGGCGATAAGAAATTGCGTATGCAATTTCTTATCTGCCATATATGGCTAATTGTTTCGCCTACGAACAATTAGCTGTGTGGAATAATTGCCACATCAGTGCAATTATTTCACACTATACCCCCATTTCGTTTATAAGTTTATTATATATTTCCTGCATAACCGATATCATTTTTGACGAAAGTTTGAATGCCTCCTGATACTTAACAAGGTTCATACTTTCCTCATCTCCATCGACACCTGACACTGACATTTTCTGATTCTCTATACTCTTCTGGATATTGGCATGGTTCTTCTCAAATGTCTGTGCTTTCTTAACATCTACAGCGATTTCTGATACTATACTCTGCAAGAAATCACTTGCCGTATAATTGCTGAATGCCTGTTTATCTTTAAGTGCTATAAATTTATCTATAAGTCCTGCATCTTCTTTACCATCGTTAATAGGATATTCTGAAGCTGCAAGTAATGACGGATCATCTATTAAGTCTTGATTAACAGTAAGCACTCCATTGTCTGACAATTTGAATATTGGTAAATTCTCTGTAGTATTACCATATAAGTTATAATTAGCAGGTACATCATTACCATTTTCATCTTTTCTGGTATTATTCTGATGTATGTCGTTAAACAGATTAGTTATTGTCTTTTTAAATACCTGAATCTTATTCACATAATGTGGTATGCCTTTGTACTTAATAGCCTCACAATCAGGATTGCCTTCCTCAATTGTTCCGTTATTACCATCACGTACATCAAGTGCGGCTCTTAGCGAACCTGAAAGTCCCATTGCCTGCACATCTAATTTTGTACCTTGGAAATATATGTCGTAAAGCCCCGGTGAATCCATTGAATTCTTTGGGTTCTCTCTTTCAACTGTATATAGCTGCATACTGTCATATGTATCAACCAGTGTCACACCCTGAACCTTAACATCGAATTCCGAATTACCATTCTTGCCAATACTTTCTGTCACTTCAATAGGTATTATCTCTGATAATTCGTCAAGCAGTAATTCACGTTTATCTCTTAAGTCATTTGCGACTGCACCTGTAAGTTCTACTGTATTAATCTGTTTCGTAAGTGATGCAACCTGCGACGAAATAGTATTAATTCTATCTACTAAGTTACTGACTTCTGTATTAGTCTCCTGCTGAAGATTAGTAAGTTTAGTCTGTATGTCATTGAAATATTCTGCTATTGTCTGACAGCTGCTTAAGAATTCATTTCTGTATGTCAATTCTGACGGATTTCCCTGCATAGACTTCAATGTATCGAAAAGATTCTCATATTCTACAATAAATCCATCAGTTTCAAACTCATTGAAATAATCCTCTATCTGTAATGCATATGTATCTTTGGATGTATATTCCCCTACTTTAGCCTGATTATATCTGTATTTATCATCATAGTAAGAATCTCTTACCTGGGATATCTTTGATACTTCTACTCCTGCGCCAAGCATTCCATAAGAGGTGTAAAATCTTATGGCATTAGCTGCTGACTGCGAAACCTGCTGTCTTGAATACCCTTTTGTATTCTCATTTGCAACATTATGCATAGTCGTGGACAATCCTGCCTGTGCAGCACTTATTCCTGATGTCGCAATATTTAATCCAAAAAATGTTGATGCCATTGTTCTGCCTCCTATCCTAACCTAATCTCTCGATAATATACTCTAACATATCTGCAATTGTTGAAACATATCTTGATGATGCATTATATGCACTTTGGAATTTAATCATATTAGCTAATTCATCCTCTGATGAAACTCCATTAATCTCTGACCTCTTGCTATCCACCTCATTAGTAGTCGTAAGCTGGTTAGATGCCATTGAATTATACAAATCACCTTTGTTACCTATCGAATATACAAACTGTTTATAGAAAGCTTTAAAATCAAGTTTAGCCATATTACTTGGGTCAAGACACATCTTATTATTATCCCATGTCTCAGCCAATTTCTTACCTTTATCAAGGTCATTGTCGCCTTCTAAGGTCTTAAATGGTAATTTCGAATAGTCCTCTATTATAGTCTGGTTCATATTTATATTAGAAATTGTATACAATGATTCCGAACCAAATGTATTACGCTCATTATAGACATAATATGTATTACCATCATTACCTGTTACTTCTATGAATCTGTCTGTGTAATCCCTTGAAAATAACTCCTCAGGCGGCATCTTGCCATCATCACCTGTAGAAGTTGTCATATCTAAAATCTTCACCTTTGTAGCATCGTAAATATTACCATTTGCATCTGTATATTCCGTAACTCCATCAGGTACTTCATCTGTAGTAGGACTAAACACATCATTTATAGCTGTTACGATTCCATTTACCAGCTTATCAAATAATGCCTGTGCTTTAGTCACATCACAGCAATCAACTGTTGCATTATATTTATCTACTGCCGCTAAATAATCCTTAAGTCCGTCCGGTGTAGATACATCATAATCTGCTACTTCCGGAATATCTGTGTATTTTGCTGCAAAATCGCCTCTTGCAAGAAGATAACCTTTGAGGCTTCCTATATCATTCTTCTCTGATGTGGAAATCTTTACTTCTAAGTTAAATACTTCCTGATTATCAAGGTATGGCCATACACATGATAAATATGTAGAGCCTTTATCACTGTCTAATTTCATTGTATCTATATGGAACACACCGCCCTCTGTAACAAACGGAACTCCTTCAATCTTAACTGATACATAATGACTCTCGTCTTCCACATATGAAATATTTACATATTTAGATAACTCATCTAAATATAAATCTCTTGTATCTCTTAAATCATTCGCATTCTCAATTCCTGCCTCAATTCCTGAAATCTTTAAATTGAGTGCATTAATCTTATCTCCTAACTCATTAATCCTATCTACTGTTGTCTGAACTTTACTGTCTAAATTCTTCTGGTAATCTACGAGTCCGTCATAGATGCCTTTCGCCCTGTTTAAAAATGTCTCCGCATTCATAACTAATTCCGACCTTGACACAATGCTGTCAGGTGTCTTCGCCATCTCACTTATTGATGACCATAAATCCTCTAATGTATTCTGAAATTTTACACCTTCTGTTTCTCCTATTATTGTCTCAATTTCAGATACTGCCTCATATCTGGCATCATAGAAACCCTGTCGTCCGGTTTCTTTTCTATATTTAGCATCAAGAAGAATATCTCTTACTCTGCTGGTAACTGATGTCGCAACACCTAAACCAACCTGCATACTGCTTGTTGCACTTTTTCCGACATTATTATATGTTCTGTCACTTGTAAAGGATAACTGTCTCGTATATCCTTTTGTATATACATTAGCCAGGTTATGTGTCGTAGTATTTAATGCCGTCTGTGCTGACTGCAATCCTGACACCCCGACATAGATGCTTGTCATTCCTGCCATGGCTTCCTCCATTTGTTATCAATATTTGCTGTCAATCTGCTCTTAGAATATTATAGTATCCGTTAATAAAATTCATAAGCAGGTTATTATATTAACACGTTAGTTCTTCGCATCAAATGTAGAATTCGCATAAGTTGATGCATTATAAGCATTTCTATTATAATTCGCTGTCTCAGGATACTGATTAAGACTATTGAGAAAATTAATATCAAAATCAACTAACTCAAGTGACTCCTGAATCAACTGCTTATTCATGTCATTTATGACCGCCATGTCATTCAATGTCATTTTCAATTTGTCATGGACCTCTGCTAATGCATTCTGTTCTTTTTCCTGCCCATTTAACAAATCTATAATCTTCTTTACTGTAATTGTCTTAACATCCATGTTCAATACAGTAGCTATATCTTCTACTACTTGTGTTCTTTTATTCTCAAGAGCAGCAATCTTATCTGTATGCTCCTGCTCTTTCGCAGTTATATTATTTAAAGCTTCAATTTCACCATTAATTATAATAGGTGTCTTTTGTTTAGAGAGTTCAAGTAACTCCGTATATTCATTATTTTCTAAATCTAATGTATCTATTAATTCTTCTATTAAACTAGCCACCGAATCTCTCCTTTGTCTATAGGCATTTATCTAATTATAATCTATAATACCTGATATTTTTCTAATAATTTGTCTGCAAAGCTTTCTGCACTTACATTATATGTTCCATTGTCAATTCTTGACTTAATATCAGCAATCTTATCTTCTCTTACATCCGCAGCTTCATTTACTGCACTTTTAGCTGTCTGATAAGCCTTGCCCATTGAAGAAATCTCTACTTTATCTCTTGCTGATACCGATGTTGTCTTCTGTGTCTTATACTTGTTATTCGTCTGGTAAATCTGTGATATCTGGTTATAAGCATCAATACGCATAATATTCGCCTCCCTGCAAATTTGTAGTCAGATATTAAAATCTCTGGTTACTTAAGTTTTTACAATATCTAAAATTTTCTTTCCATATCTGATTTATTACTATAATAATTATGCTAAATTTTCTTAATTTATATTTAGCTATATTTTAAATATCGGCAAAGTTTAAATTTACTTTATAGATAAACTAATAAAACTCCTCTAGAATAAAGAATGTCGTTTGCGACATTCTCCGCCTGCGGCGGATTGCTCTAGCAACATTTTCTATTCCGCCGCAGTGCGATCCTCGCGGAGCGTTATTTACTTACCAGAATAATTTCAACGAAATTTTCTGGTCTGGTAAGTAAATAAATGCCGTCCTATGCAAACGATATCACGAAGCAGTAAATCAAACATACTTCGCTTAAATGTTGATTTACTGCTCCGTCCTTTTGCATCTGACGGCATTAACTTACATATGATATGTTATAAATCACGTCTATGTCATAGACGGACATATAGTTTTTAGTGCATGCATTAAATAAACTCATATAACCAGAAAAGTCACTAAAACATCTATTTATCCAGGAATCTCATCTTCGCTCTTTCATCTCTGTCATATCTCTGATGCCTTTGCATCATAGGTGATTCTTTCTTATATGCATTGCCTAAGGTATTAACCATTGTCTTCTTACAGTTTTCACAAAATCTTCCTGTTCTTATGGTACAGCCACAACGCTCACATTCTATTCCGACCAGCGAATCTTCTGTAAATGCAAGTCTTTCTTCTCTTACCCACTGTTTAATCTGCTGTATGCTTACATCATTATCTTCTGAAATCTGCTGAAGTTGTGCTGTTCTATTGTCTTCTATATATTTCTTGACCTGTGCAAATTTTTCTTCAAGTTTATCCCTACAGGCAGGACATAGTCTTGGTCCGCTGATATAATTAAATAATCTCCCACATTCCTTACAATTTTTTACGTCCATTGTTGTCCTCCATTTCTGCCTGTATTCTCCAGATTTAGTTAATATCCGGTTCCAATACTTAATGCCACATAATATACTTCTTCTATGCCTGACCTAAGTAAAACAGCTGCACACGCATCTATTGTACTTCCTGTAGTATATATATCATCTATCAATATAACTTTACTTAATCTTACTACATTTTTGCCTATTTTAAAAGCATTTTCCAGATTTTTCTTTCTATCCATATCATTTAATTCTTTCTGTGGTTTTGTATTCTTTGTTCTTAATAAAATGCCTTTTCTAACAGGTATGCCAAGCCTTTTTGAACATTTGTCAGCTATAATTTCAGCCTGGTTATATCCTCGTTTCAGCCTTCTTTGTCTGTGAAGTGGTACCGGTATTAATGCGTCGCAATTCCAATTCTTTATTATACTGCCATATCTGTTTACCACTTCATCTGCATAGAAATCTATGTATTCCCTTTTATTACAATATTTTATCTTATATATTGATTTCTTAATTTCACCGATATGCATAAACGGAACCACTCCCTCTTTATACAAATGTTTCTTCATCTTACAGTCATAGCAATATTCATCCTCCATTTTAATTAACTGCTTGCCGCATTTCTTACATCTGGGTTCGTTAATATATACTAATTTATTCCTGCATTTTTCACATATCAATTTTCCATTAAATTCCAATATCTTATCACATATAGGACATCTCCTTGGAAATATTATTCCTTTAATGTCTATATTAAAATCTATCCCTAATCCCATATTTACCTCACTAGTTCCTGTATTCGCCATCTAAGTCCTGAATATCTCGTCTGTTCTCTGTCGTTAGCTTTCATCTGCACAAATACCTCAGGTACTCCAACCATGCATACACATTTCTTCGCTCTGGTAACTGCTGTATATAGAAGATTCCTATTCATTAACATTCTAGGTCCCGGATACATCGGCATAACAACCGCTGGATACTCACTTCCCTGTGATTTATGTATGGTTATAGCATAGGCTAACTCTAACTCGTCTAATTGTTTAAAGCTATACATTACAAATTTATTTTCTTCAAATTCAACTTCTAAATATTCAGTATAATTGTTAATTCTTCTTATAATACCGACATCACCGTTAAATACGCCCATTCCACTGTCAACGGCAATTCCATATTTACCTCTCATTTCCCACTGAATCTGGTAATCATTTTTTATCTGCATTATCTTATCGCCTTCACGAAATACACAATTTGCCATTTCTTTCTCAATTTTTGTCTTATCAGGCGGATTAAGAAACCTTTGCAGAATTGAGTTCAGACGTTCCACACCTAATAATCCTTTTCTCGTAGGCGTAAGCACCTGAATATCATTTACATCTGCATCTACATATGGTGGCAGCTTTTCTCTTATAAGCGTAAGCATTGCATTTATTATGCTGTCAGCATCTTCTCTTCTTATGAATAGAAAATCATTGCTTTTCTTAGCTAAATTCACTTCTTCACCTCTATTAATCTTATGGGCATTTATTACGATATCACTACTTGCAGCCTGTCTGAAAATCTTTTCTAAACACACTACATTGAATGTTTCACTCATAATTATATCTCTAAGTACATTGCCCGGACCTACTGACGGAAGCTGGTTCACATCACCTACAAGAATCAGCCTTGTACCAACTGTTATAGCTTTAAGCAATGACTGCATAAGAAAAATGTCTACCATCGACATCTCATCTATTATAATTACATCCGCCTCTAAAGGATTTAATTCATTTCTCTCAAACTGTCCATTCTGTCCTTCGTCAGGATTGCCATTAAGTTCTAATAATCTGTGTATAGTTACTGCATCAAAGCCTGTCGTTTCTTTCATTCGCTTAGCTGCCCTGCCTGTCGGTGCTGCAAGTAAAATCTCCATTCCCTGATTCTCAAAGTATCTGATTATCGTTTTAATTGTTGTAGTCTTGCCTGTTCCCGGGCCACCTGTAATTATTAACAATCCACATTTGACAGCTTCTATTACCGCTCTCTCCTGCATCTCATCCAATGCAATCCCTTCGCTATCTTCTATTTCATTTAATTTTTCTATAACTTTTTTCTCATCTGTTTTCGAACTTACATTTAAGTCATTCAGGTATCTGGCAATGCTCAATTCTGTAAAATAGAATTTAGATGAATATATGACTTTTTCATCATTTTCTTCACGTATTATAATTCTTTTCTCTATAGATAAATCTGTTAAATGCTTATCTAAATTCACCTCAGTAAGACCAAGTAATTCCTCAGCCTGACGTATGAGCTGATTATAGGGCAGATAAACATTTCCGTTTATTCCTGCCTGCTGAAGCGCATATAATATTCCACTTTTTATTCTGAAATCCGAGTCTGTATTTATCCCCACGTGCGATGCAATTTCATCTGCAATTTTAAAACCTATTCCGTCTATATCGTCTGCCATTTTATATGGATTGACTCTTACTACATCATAGAGTCCCGGTCCATAGAAATTATATATCTTAACCGCAAGCGACATTGAAATTCCATATTGTCCAAGAAAAATCATAGCTTTGCGCATATCTTTCTTCTCTTCCATCTGCATAGCTATCTCTTTAGCTTTGTTGAGACTTATTCCCTTTATCTCTGCAAGCCTTTCAGGTTCTTCTTCCATAATTCTGAAAGTATCTTTCTTGAATCTATTTACTATCTTCGTCGCTGTCGAAATCTTTACACCTTTAATTGCTCCAGAACCAAGATATCGAATCATTGAAATCTCATCTTCTGGTGCAATTATCTCATATTCTTTAACACTTAATTGTTCGCCGTACGATGGATGTTCTATGTATTCTCCCTGAAGTTCCAAATATTCTCCCTCTCCGATATAATGAAAAATGCCTACACAGGTTATCTCTTCACCGTCAGCATTGACAGACATAACCGTATAGCCATTTTCCTCGTTTCTATATACAATTTTCTCTATATACCCCTTTACGTTTTCCATAGTTCAAGCTCCACTTCTTATGTATTGTTTGCTTTATAAATTGTATCTTTAAATTTTATATTCACGTTTCATCGATTCATACAAAGTCTGTGCAAGTCCTAAGCCCTGTGTCTCTGTACTCTTACTTGCAAGTTCCTGATACATTGTATCTTTAAAGAAATCTACTGTCTGGGTCATTGACGAATCTTCGTCATCATCACTCTTAGGAATCATTGACTCCATTCCTTTCATAACCTGTTCTAGGAAATATGCTTCAAACTGTTTGCATACCTCCATTAATTCTTCATCACTTGCTTTAGCATAATCAGTCGATAATGAATTCTCTAATTTACTTGCTGTAGTATTATTAGCATTGTTATACAGGTCTCCTAACTGACCTACATAGTTATCTATAGACATACTCATCTATCTATCATTCCTTTCGGATATACAATATCCTTAATTCTTTAATTGGTTAGCCTGCTGCATCATTGTATCTGATGTAGTTATCGCCTTAGAGTTAAGTTCATAAGCTCTCTGAGCCACGATAAGATTAACCATCTCATCTACTACCTGTACATTTGAAGCCTCTAAGCAACCCTGATGTAATTTACTTTTCTTTAATGTATTCTCATCTTCATATACGGCTTCACCTGAAGCTTCTGTTGCTTTATATAATGTGTTTCCCTGTTTCTCTAGTCCTGATGGATTAGCAAATTGTACAAGTCCAATCTGAATATCTAACGATTGTGGATTACCTGTTTCATCTGGGTAACATATATTACCATTGCTATCAATCGAAATCTCTGATACATCATATTCTTCTGTATCAAATTCTATTGTATTACCATCAGCATCTAAAATAGGAAGTCCCTCTGAATTAGCTAAAACAACGCCACCACTTGTACTTGTTGCCCAGTTAAATGCACCATTTCTTGTATAATATGTCTCGCCATCTAATCCTTGAACTGTAAAGAATCCTTTACCCTCAATTGCAAAATCTGTATCTACTTCTGTAGTATTAATATTGCCCTGTTTAAATATTGATGTAATTGCCGCATTCTTTACACCTAAGCCTACCTGCGCACCTACTGGTTTTGTATCACCATTTGCACTTGTAGTCTTTGCCTGGATTGTCTGATATAATAATGACTTAAATTGATTTGTTTCTTTCTTGTAACCTATTGTATTAACATTTGCAAAGTTGTTTGATATTGTATCTACATTTGTCTGCTGCGCTCTCATTCCTGATGCAGCTGTCCATAATGACCTTACCATAACATGTACCTCCCTTTCTATCCTAATTTACCAACATTATTAACCGATTTACTCATCATCTCGTCCATAGTCTTAACAGCTTTCTGGTTAGATTCATATGCTCTTGCTATCTCTATCATCTCAACCATTTCTGATACAACATTGATATTAGAAGCTTCTGTATATCCCTGATGTATCTTACCTGACCATTCTGTCTCTGTAGCACCATCAACAGCTATAAGATAATTCTCACCTGTATCTTTAGCAAGATAATTATAATCCTCGAAATCAGTTATTCCAAGTGTATCTACATATTCGCCATCTGCATAAATATTTCCTAATTCATCTACAAGAACCTCTTCGGCATCTGTAGGCACAACAATCTCTGTTCCTGCATCATTTAACACGTAGTCACCATCTTTAGTTCTAAGTGTTCCCTCTGCATCTGTAACAAAACTACCGTCCCTGGTATACTTTACTACGTCTTCACCATTCTTATTTGTGAATAATATAGAGAAAAATCCATTTCCCTCTAATGCTAAATCATATGTGTTCTCAGTCTCAACCAACGATCCCTGTGAATAATCAACGTAATTCTCGCCAATTTTAACACCAAGGCTCATCTTTCCAATGTTCTGGTTGATATAACCTACTGAACTGTCTTTAACTTTAATAGCAAGTACATCATCAAACGCTCTTGATGTTGCACCCTCTCTTTTATATCCGGTTGTAGTCGCATTTGCAAGATTATTCGTTATTGTATCTAATCTGTACTGCTGATTTAACATTCCGGTATAAGCTGTGTAAAGTCCTCGTACCATTCGCCTTCTCCATTCTGCCCTCTGGCATCCTCATAGCCTATTCTATAGGACCGTCGCTTAAAAATTCAATGAATTTACCGGTTCCAATAGCAACTGCTGTCATTGGGTCTTCTGCTGTCATTGTATTAATACCTGTCTTCTCTTCTATAAGTTCTTCTAATCCCTGTAATAAACATCCGCCGCCTGTAAGGACAATTCCTCTGTCTGCAATATCTGCTGCTAATTCTGGTGGAGTCTTCTCAAGTACACCATGAACTGCTTCAACTATCTGTGAAGTTGTCTCACGTAATGCTTCTTCTGTCTCATCTGAAGTAACTGTTATAGTCTTAGGGAGACCTGTTACAAGATTTCTTCCTCTTACATCAAGAGTTACAACCTCCGGTCTCTTAAATGCCGAGCCAATCTTAATCTTGATTTCTTCAGCTGTTCTCTCACCAATTAATAAGTTATGTTTCTTACGCATATATCTTACGATTGCTTCATCGAAATCATCGCCTGCTATCTTAACAGATGTACTTACAACAGTTCCGCCAAGTGAAATAACAGCTATATCCGTCGTTCCACCACCTATATCGACAATCATATTTCCACATGGTCTTGTTATATCTATTCCTGCACCAATAGCTGCTGCTATAGGCTCTTCAATAATTGCAACTTCTCTTGCACCAGCTTGTAATGTAGCATCTTCTACAGCTTTCTTCTCTACTTCTGTAACTCCACTTGGTACACATACACTGATTCTTGGCTTCTTAAATGTTCTCTTTCCGATTGCTTTCTGGATAAAATGCTTAAGCATCTTCTCTGTAACTGTATAATCAGAAATAACACCCTGTCTTAATGGTCTTACTGCGATAATATTACCCGGTGTTCTACCTATCATTAATCTTGCTTCTTCACCAATAGCTTTAATCTTATTAGTATCTCTGTCAAACGCTACAACTGAAGGCTCTTTTAATACTACACCTTTACCTTTAATATATACTAAAATACTAGCTGTTCCTAAATCAATTCCAATATCTGTAGTTAACATACAAATCTCCTTTCAAATCTCTTCCATCAAATTCTTCAATTGAATAAATCGAATAAATGATTAAATCTATTTAAAGTCTAGTCATAATCAAGTAATTTTAACTATCTCTCATAATAATTATCTATCTTTAACTATCTCTCATAATTTTTATCTTTCAGCTATCTGTAAATATGATATTGCAATTTACAAAAAAATATTAAACCATAAATATAAATTTTATGGTTATCAGTTTCTGAATCTACTTATTTTATGAGATACCTTGTCTAATTATATACAATATCTTTAAAATATGGAAGAACTTTTTTGAGAAATTCACATTTTTTTTACATTTTTACATTTTCAATAATTTTCAGGCATTTTTGAGTATTTTTATTGTTGATTTTTTACTGATATATATAACCCAAACTTCGTACATACATAATAGAATTAAATCATCTGTATAAATAAATTTGCACATATAAATATCTTTAACAATTGATTAACGATTAGTTTATATTTTTTTTATAATATGTACAAACTTTATACATATTTCCCAAATATAATACAAATATGCTACTGATAAGTAGCTAAAACAACTTAACATTTTCATAACTCAGCCTAGTAGCTGCGAGGCTACTAGGCATCCCCCCAGAGAATACGATATCCATTTAGGATATCTTTTTTTTATTAAAACATAATTAATGTCAAAATCTATTACGGTGCAGCTAATCAAACGTGCTTTGCTTGAACGGTAATTTACTGCACCGCCCTTTTGTTTCTGACGGCATTAACTTGCACACGATACAGATGATTGGATTCTATTATATATGTGCGAAGTATGAGTTATATATAATTATACAATTAATTCAGCGTATCTATTCCTCTATATTATTATCTATGTTTACCCCACGATGCTCAACCGAAGTAGAAAATACTATCAAGGTTTTTGTTCTTCCATATTTCTGTAATTCACCGATAAACTGGTCTAATTCCATCGTCGTTCTAAATAAAACTTCTAACAGCATAGAATAATCACCGGTTACACAGTTGCACTCCACCACGTTCCTGCATTTCTTTATATATGGATAAAACTCTTTCTTCTGTTGAGGCGTAACTTCAAGACTTATAAATGCTTTTGTATATAATCCGAGTGCCGAAGAATTTATAATCGCCTGATAACCTGTTATATATTTATCCTGTTCTAATCTCTCTATCCGGTTTGATACGGCAGGCGATGACAGGCATACCTTTTTAGCAATTTCTTTTACTGCTGCTCTGCCATCTCTTTGCAGAATATTTAATATTTCAATATCAATCTCATCTAATTCATTATGTTTCATAAGCATCTTCTCCTCCTTATGATATATGATATTACACAGAAAAGGCGTAACCTGATTATGGTTACGCCTTCGTCCTCTATATGCAAAGATTAACATTTATCTTTCGTTCCGTCAATACTTATTAAGTATAATTTTTCTCATTTTATATAACCTTTAATTTTATTTTGAATATTTTTACTTAAACGATTTTAAATTTAGTTAAAGTTCTTACTTTTATTAATTATTTTCGTATTTACTCTGACTTATTGACATTTTCTTAAAGCAAATCTATTATTGCAGACAAGTTGATGTACACAACGTTTTACCGCAGACGATTACTAAACGTCGGTTACTAAATCTAACATAGGCACAGTCACATATAGCATTAATTAATTCGACAGATAACATACATCCACATACATTGTTTGTTAATTTAACAGATGATGCCTGGTCAAATAAATTGTTAATTAATAAAGCAGCTAATGTGCAGTCGCAGAAAAGAGGCATACAATGGCAGAAAAATACGACCCATACGAAAATGTTATCAGTGTAATGGAAAAAGCAATGGATGTTGGTCACATCAATAAGGATATGTTTGAAATACTTAAAAATCCACAACGTGAAACCAAAGTATATCTTCCCGTAGAAATGGACGATGGAACAGTAAAGGTATTCGAAGGATACAGAGTCCAGCATTCTAATATAAGAGGACCTTTTAAAGGCGGTATCCGTTATCACCAGAATTGTACACTTAATGAAGTCAAAGCATTAGCTACATGGATGTCATTAAAATGTGCAGTTGCTAATATTCCTTATGGTGGAGCTAAAGGTGGTATAAAAGTCGACCCAGCTACATTGTCAAAAAGAGAGCTTAGAAATCTTACAAGACGATATACATTTGCAATTGCTCCAATTATCGGTGCTGATACAGATATTCCTGCACCTGACGTAAATACAAATTCCCAGACAATGGCATGGGTATTAGATACTTACAGTCAGTTAAACGGCAAGCCTTGTCCTGGAGTTGTTACTGGTAAACCTATTGAGCTCGGTGGTTCGCGAGGCAGAAATTCAGCTACAGGACGTGGTGTTGTAATAAGTACGAAGTTATTATTAGCCAGAGAAAATAAAGAGTTATCCGGTACAACTGTTGCCATTCAGGGTATGGGAAATGTCGGAAGCAATGCTGCAAGAATTTTCTATCACCGCGGTGCTAAGGTTGTAGCCATAAGTGATGTGTCCGGCGGAATATATTGCAGCGATGGACTTAATATCGACGAAATTGCCAACTATCTCGAAAGCAACAAGGCACTTTTATCTGATTATTCTGCTGATGGAGTAACTCACATTACTAATGAAGAACTACTTACATGTAAATGTGATGTTCTTGTGCCTGCTGCTTTGGAAAATCAGGTTAATGAAGATATTGCCGGGAAATTAAATTGCAAATACATTGTAGAAGCTGCAAATGGTCCTACTACTAAAGCCGCTGACGAAATATTAGAAAAGCGTTCAATCACACTTATTCCTGATATATTTGCAAATAGCGGCGGCGTAATTGTGTCATATTTTGAATGGGTACAGAATATCCAGGAGCTTACCTGGGAACGCGAACAGGTTAATGAAATGCTAGAAAACCTTATGACGAAATCATTCAAGGACCTTACAGATGTTGTAGATGAATGTAACTGTACATTTAGAATGGCTGCCTATATAGTGGCCCTCAGAAAATTAGTTTATGCTGAAGAAATTAAAGGCATTTTCCCATAAATTGTTATTATACATTTCTTTTCAAAAAGGCTACATATTACCAGGATATGTAGCCTTACTATTTTATGAAATATGCAGATGCAGATATTTTTCCTTAGTTGCCATTCCACCCCTTATATGTCGTTCTGATTTGTTAATATCTAACACCTTTCTTGCCTCACTTGCAAGAGATGGATTTATTCTTAAAAGTCTTTCCGTAACATCTTTATGTACCGTACTTTTACTTATTCCAAACTGTTTTGCTGTCTGCCTTACTGTTGCTTTATTACTTATTATATAATTGGCTATTTCAACAGCTCTCTCTTCGATATATTCTTTCATATATAGGTCTATACCTTGTATTTGTTTATTTATACAAGATATGCTTTCAAATATATATTAATGCTAATATTTTTTCAATATGTATTTATTTTTCCAATATATATTTATTTTTCCAATATATATTTATTTTTCATATATTTCATATGTATTCCAGAAGATATCTCTTTTTATTATATACACGTCTCTCACATCATCTACCCTCACTGCAAGGTAATCTCCCTTTTCACCTATAAAATATTCAGCATTATTATTAATCCCGAATACTTTAGTTCTCTTCTGTAATTCTTTCGCATAGATTCCGTTTCCTTTTCTCGGATAACACATATATGCAAGTTCATCTATCGATTCGTAATTACCACTATCCACATTTAGAACCGCCGGAATGAAATTAAGCATACTTTCAAATACATCTAATTTCTCATTTGTCTCTATATAACTTGCCTCAAATTTCTCCCTTTTTATATCATATACTTCGCCACGATTTCCTATCATAATATATAAATCTTCATCAGAAGTTATTATCACGCCTGACGTATTCTCAAGACTTTTTATACACAGATTCGTTCCTATTCCACATATATCTTTAGTTCTTACAAAAGCCCATGGAATCCTTCTCTTCACATAATGCTTCATATCATCTAATGATATTTCATCTTCCATAGAATTAATCACTTCTGTATCTTCGAAATATTTATACGACATTTTCTCAATAATATTTTCAACATCCATCCCCGTAAATGCAGAGTCGGTATCAATTATTAACTTAGGAATTTCACCATTAGCCACAACTGCTCCACCAGCAGTAATCCCATAGCCGCCTAAAATATAGTTAATAAATTCCAATGCACGTATTGATTTATTATTACTGACACAATTGATTATGTAATTATCATTTTTCATACAGATTATAATGCAGATAATGCTTCCACATTCATTGGTAATATCTATTACTTTATCCACATTAAATTCATATTTATCCTCTACATTCAGAATCACAACTGGAATGTTTTCTAATTTAATCATTTTTTTAACTTCGACTGCCTCCATATGCCTGCCTCGCTTCTACTGGTTTCTTACAGAACCATAAATATTTAACACATCACTAATATATTTAATCTATTTAATTTAATCTATTTAACCTATTTCATCTATTTAATTCTTTTAATCTATTCTATTCCCATTACTTCGCATACCGTAACTTTCTTAGAGATTCCCTTAACTGTAACCGTAATCTCTTCCCTGACAACTACTTTCTTCTCTATATCTTTAATACTTTCTTTCGATATCAATATCTGCCCGCCTTTGCTTACGGCTTCTATTCTTGAAGCTAAGTTAACTGTATTTCCCATAACATTATATCTCATCATCCGGTTTGAACCGATATTTCCGATAAACACCTCACCTTTATTAATTCCGATTCCCATTTTCAATTCCGGATATCCATTTTCACTATTATATTCATTTACCTTACTCATAGCCTCCTGCATTTCCAGTGCAGCTTTAAGTGCATTGTATTCGGAACATTCTAATTCCATCGGTGCGCCAAATACAGCTAATATTGCATCTCCGATAAATTCGATAATAGAACCCCTCCACTTAAATATTATCTCTGTCATTTCTCCTAAGAAGAAATTAATCATATCTGTAAGCGAATCAGCTTCTAATCTTTCGGCAATCGGTGTAAAACTTCTTAAGTCTGCCATAAGTATAGTAACATTCTTCTTCTCACCACCGATAGATGCACCCTCAGGATTATCAAGAATTACTTCAGTAATATCATTAGAAAAATACCTGCCAAATATCTGATACAGCAGCTCATTGCGTTTCTCTAGCTGCTCATTTAATATCTTAATCTGTCTTGCCATACTTAGTTCACTATTCTGTCTCTGAAGAATTATTTCGTAGTCCCTGCCCTTTTCATACTGGGATGCTATTCTCTTAATTCTCATTAAAGCTACATTGCTTAATGGTTTAGATAATACAATCAATGCACCTCTTTCATAACATTCTTCGTCTATTTCCTTTGTTCTTTTACCTATAATAAAAATTACAGGAACACCCACATACGCAGACTGCCCCTGTATAATCTCCAATGCCTTAAAGCCACATTCTTTCTCTGTGTCATAATCTAATATTATAACCGATGGTCTGATGTCTATGTCTTCTCTCTCTATTGCCTTTTCAACAGATTGATGCGACAACATCGCAATGGTTCTGAATGTGCCACCGCCATTTACCGCGCCCTGGGTTTCTACTAATTCTTTTTTGTTGCTGCTAATTATCCATATATTTTTTTCCATAATTACCTGCCATCTATTTTCTTGCAAACATCACATAAATATCCACTTCTGATAGGTGCCCCACACATTTTGCACCTTAACCTTACATCACTGTTTTTAGGAATTTCTAACATTTCCTGTTTAATAAAATAATCAATGCTTGCTCTTGGTACTTTTGTAGCTTTCTCTATCATAATAATCGAACATGGACCTGCTTTCTCAAGATAGTTTCTTACTGTCTGGAAATAATCATAATTCTCCATTCCACAATTTGTACATTTATATACACCTTTAGCAATCTCTTTTAACCTGCCATTACATTTTCTGCAGAATTCAGGTTGAGGATTATAGCTAAATGCTTTAATTTTCGAGCGTCTTATATTTTCCCTGTCTGTTTTCTCCATTTCAGGATGTTCTTCTCTGTTTTCTGCTCCTTCAATATCTTTATCTGAATTTTCTCCGTTACCTTTATTTTCTATATTTCTATTCGAGGTAGTTTCATTATTATCGTCTAATTCACGATTATTTGAATTTGCGATTTCTCTGCCATCTGCAATATTTCTTGTATTGTCTTTTAAACTTTCCTTTGATAAAAGCGTCTCTATCCTGGTTCTTAATACTCTCAAAGTTTTCTTTAGATTACCATTATAATTAACCATCTGGATATTATTAAGATAGAAGCTAAACATATCCGTAAGTTTTCCCTCTGTGAGTTTTAACGGAACTATAACTTTTCTATTATTTATTGCAAAATCTATCTCCTTTTCTACCCATATCGAGCGTTGGGAATCTTCGGAAATAATAAGCAGAAATATATTACATTCACATATAACTCTTGGTATCTCTTTTGCATAATTTGAACCTGCCGGTATCATCTCAGGTGCTTTCCAATACGAAATACCTGAAGTTTCAAGCATATTAACTACTTCATTAACAATCTCTGTATCTTTAGAGCTATAACTTATAAAAACTGATTTTAATTCTTTCACATTAGTCACCATCTATTACTCTGTTTCTTCCATCACGTTTTGCTTTATACAAGCGTCCGTCTACAACCTTTATATTATCCTCAATGTTATTTTGTGCATTTAACTCGCTTACACCAAATGACATTGTTATATTTAATATCTTATCTTCAACCATGAAATCTGACTTCTCAATCTGACTTCTTAATTCTTCTGCAAATGCTTTAGCAGCAGATATATCTTTATTCTTAAGGATAAAGATAAACTCTTCACCGCCCCATCTTACTATTTCATCTTCCTTATCGACACTGTTTTTGAAAAGTTTAGAGACACTTCTAAGTATTTCATCACCCGCATTATGTCCATATGTGTCATTTACTTTTTTGAAAAAGTCTATGTCACACATTATAAATGAAAATTTCACATCATATATATTTGGTAAGACTTTCTTATTATAATATTCGTAAAATGAATATCGGTTTTTAAGTCCTGTAAGTCTGTCCCTCAATGCAACATTGTGCAGTAAATGCGACTCTAATGATTTCTCACAAAATGCAACAACAATCGATAATCGATTAATATCCCTTTCATCGAACACTCCTGCATTCCCATTTTCATCTATTTTATTGATTACCTGAAACGCACCAATAACTTCATTGTCAACATCGGTTATCGGCATACACAATGTTGAACGTGTAAGATAACCTGTCTCTTTATCCACATTTCCATTAAAATATGGCTGGCTATATGCATCATTGCAAAGAATCGTTCTATTCTCTGTAATTGTTCTTCCAACAATTCCTGTTCCCTCAGGTATAGTAATTCTGCCATTACCCTGTGCTGAAAGTGTCCAATACTGTTTAGAACTGGTATCCCAGAACCAGAATGATGCCCTGTCAGAATTAACTATTGTACTTCCTAAATCTGTCAGCAAATCAACCGTTTCCGAGAATTCTTTAATCTCAACTAACTTCGTCATATAGTAGAAGATTCTCTCTAAAAGTTCTTCCGCAGCCAATGCTTTAACATCGCTAATTTTATTGTATTTGTCAATTTCTATTTCATTATTTGTCACATTATGTGCAAATGTGGCTTTGTATCTTTCTGACTCTAATTCCTCCAAAAATTCTAATGACTTAATCTGATTCTCCGGCAATGTTGTCTCTATCAATACCGAACAATCACTAAAATATACATTATAATATTCTAAGAATTTATCCCAGTCTAATTTACCATCTCCTAATGTCAGGTGCAAATCCTGTGTCAAATCATTGTCATTAATATGAATATGTTTAACATATGGACTTAGTGCTTCTATCCACTCTTCCATATTATTACCGTAGATGCTTGCATGTGCATAATCAAAACACACACCATAATTATCATATTTTGATAACTTTTTCGAAATCTCTGCCAATATATGTGGGTTGCAGTCAAACATATTTTCTAAATAAATATCTATATCACTGTATTTGTCCAGTAACTTTTCCAAGACTTTGACCGTAATCTCAACCACACGTTTTTCATAAGTTTCCGAAACAAGATATGGATTAACATTTGTATGAAATACAACTCCACGCGCACCAATTTCTTTAGCTATATCCATACTCTGTACCATTTTTCTATATGAAATATCTCTTATTTCCTTATCTTCACTAAAAACAGCTATATCATAAAAAGCGCCATGCAAGGTACAATACTTCGGTACTCCGGCTTCTTTATATCTTTCTATAATTTCATGAACTTTCTCTTCATCATTAATTATATCAGGTGCATAAAAATCATTATATTCGAATCCTGCATTATACTTTGATGCAATTTCTTTATGTTCATATACTCTGTCTATATTTGACACAACTAAAACTCTATTCATACAATTCTCCATTTATATCACACATTTTTAATAGGTATATTATACATTATTTATGTATATTTTTCTACATTTTTAGTGCAAAAACAACACCCTGATACTATGAATAAAGAATGTCGCTTGCGACATTCTCCGCCTGCGGCGGGTTGCGATAGCAACATTTTCTGCTCCGCCGCAGTGCGATCCTCGCGGAGCGTTTATACTTACTAGGACAATTCCAACGAAATTTCCTAGTAAGTATAAAAAGGTATCGCCAGACTATTCTGACAATACCTTTTTGATTTCATTATATTTTATTTTTCTATATCTTTATACCTGACTACTTATTAGTTCCATTTTGCAATTGCGTCTTTGTAGGTTTTCATAATCTTAGTCATATATGTCTTGACTGATGTATTGAATCCGTTGTTCTCATTGAACGCAAGGTCTGAATTCTTATATGTCTTTTCAGGGCCATCCGCTTCCTTAACATATGCTTTAACATTTGAGTCAGGAATAGCAACTGATGCATAATTAGCTTTTGCAACATTATATATCTTCTTATATTTACTATAATCAAGCCAGCCACTTTCTGCTATTGCTTTAAGGGCATTTGTATATTCTGTAGTATACAGATTATTTCTTGTAATAACACTATATTTGAATACAGGATTCTCCTGTGAACCCTGTAAGGCTGTATTATCAGCATATGGGCTGAATGTTGTCATATCCTTACCTGAAGTTGTCATACCAAGACATCTGTCATTATCATATGGAATATAAACTGCCTTACCATTCTTCATAAAGTAAATGTAATGGTTATTATAGTTATTTCTTAAATCGTCCGGATTACCTACAAAATAAGATGCTGCTGCGAATTTAACAAATCTGTCTGAATCAACAAGACTTTCAAATGTTGCCTTAGTAGGTGTTCCCTGTGCAAACGTGTTAATAAAGTTCTTTAGTGATGCATGTTTTGACTTCTTCTTATTAGTCTTTAACTCATATATGAAATTCTTACCACTTTTTTCAACGCTCATTGAATTAATAGTATCTTTCTTATATGTAGCACCACTCCAGTCACCTACGCCATTGCTCGTCTGACCCCATGCACATTTGTAAAGGTCTCCTGAATCATCGCCGAAATATCTCTTTAAGAATACGTCATCTACCATTTCATACATTGTATATACACCATAGTTGTATCCACCAAATCTTACATTTGCAAGCGATGTATTCTGTGTAACAACGCCTGATGCCCTGAATAATTGATTTGCATAATAGTTACCTATATATGTTCCATCAATATTTCTGTTCCATTTAAGTTCGATAACTTTTAATGTAGCAAACGTTCTCTTCTTTCTGGCTTTCCTATCAGCATCATTTGCCCATACCTTAGCATTGCCGGCATATTCTGTCTTATCATCAAATGTTTCTTTGAAACTTATCTTTAAATGTATTAAGTTTCTATCATCTACATTTCCGTTATTGTAAATATTTACTCTTGATGTATTACCTTTAATTCTTACACCGACTTCGTAAATATCATACTTCTTATTGCCAACTGTTACTGTAAGCTTATCAATCTTTCTGTAAATGTCTTTACCTTCTTTGTAATCCTTCTGCATTAGTTTAATCTGGTCATCACTGATATTCATATCAAATGTAACTTTGTTATTAATATCAAATAATGCGTTGTATAATGCTTTCTGATTACCCTGGTCTGTATCTGTTCCGGTTACAGGCTGTACTGAATCCTTAACTGTAATCTTACATGTTGCTGTTTTACCATTAGATGTCTTAGCTGTAATTGTAGCTGTACCTGCCTTAACTGCTGTAACTTTACCTGTGCTGCTTACTGTTGCAACAGATTTATCACTTGTTGTCCATGTAACTGTCTTATTTGTAGCATTAGATGGCGCTACTGTAGCACTTAAAGTATATGTACCGCCTTTTGTTAAAGTATAGCTTGTCTTGTTAAGTGTTATACCTGTTGCTGCAACCGTAGTTGGTTTCTCTATATATGTATTGGCTGTGCTGCCAGGTGCTGCACTTCCCTTAGCTACTAATTTAATCTCTATAGCTTCAAGCCTCTTTCCATAACCTGAACTTCCTGCCGATGCACCATTCTTAGCCCAGCCTAACCAGCCATATGTCTGTGCGTGAACTCTGTAATATACATCATATTTATCAGCCATCTTTCCTGTTAATTTAATCTGAATGGCTTCAAGTCTCTTTGCCTGGCCTGATGTTCCACTTAACGCTCCGTTGCTTACATATCCCTGCCATCCATAGTCCTGTACGTGTGTTCTGTATTGTATACTTCCTGAATATCTTGGATTAACAAGAGAAATCTGAATAGCCTCAAGTCTCTTTGCCTGGCCTGATGTTCCACTTAACGCTCCATCACTTACATATCCCTGCCATCCATAGTCCTGTACGTGTGTTCTGTATTTAACTAATGTCTCACGAAATGTATTCTTTGTACTTCCAGGTGCTGCACTTCCTTTTTTAACGAGTTTAATCTGGATTGATTCAAGTCTGTAACCATATCCTGCTGTTCCAGCTGACTCACCATTCTTAGCCCAGCCTAACCAGCCAAATTTCTGCGAATGCACTCGATAGTACACATCATACTTATTAGCCATCTCCCCTGTAAGTTTAATCTGGATAGCCTCAAGTCTCTTTGCCTGCCCTGATGTTCCGCTCATTGCGCCATCTCTTGCCCAGTTCATCCAGCCATAACTCTGTACGTGAGTTCTGTACTGTATACCTCCACTGTAATCTGCATTATTTAATTTAATGCGGATTGCCTCTAATCTCTTAGCTTGTCCTGTTGTACCACTTTCTGCACCATTGGATACATAATTCTGCCAGCCATAAGTCTGGACATGTGTCTGGTACTTCACACCTGCGCCTGTTGCTGCCATTGCTTCTATATTATTAGTTGTAGAACTATTTCCATCAAACATAAGACTTAATGTAAAAACAATTCCTAATACAATAGACATTACAACATGCTTTCTGCATTTCTTTGTCATAGTTTCTTTCTACCTCCATTTTTATTATTCTAAGTATAGTAAATGCCTTACCTTGTGTTAAACCTGCATTTACTAATCCTCAAAACCATTTTTATGTTCGCTGTGCCACTTCCATGCTGTCTCAATTATCTTAGATAAATCAGCATATTCCGGTTTCCAGCCAAGTACACTCTTAGCCTTATCACTTGAAGCTATAAGTGTTGCAGGATCACCTGCTCTTCTGCCTTCTTCTACTACCTTAATATCAACTCCGGTTACTTTCCTGGCTTCATCTATTACCTGTCTTACCGTAAATCCAACGCCATTTCCAAGGTTAAATATATCACTCTTATTACCATCCATAAGATATCTTACTGCTAAAATATGTGCCTGTGCCAAATCAGTAACGTGTATGTAGTCTCTTACACATGTTCCGTCTACTGTATTATAATCAGTTCCAAAAATGCTTATATGGTCACGTTTACCACTTGCCGCCTGTAAAATCAATGGAATAAGATGTGTCTCAGGATTATGGTCCTCTCCAATCTGTCCGCTTATATGTGCGCCACATGCATTAAAATATCTCAACGATACAAAACGTAAATTATGTGCCACGCCTGTCCAATAGAACATTCTCTCCATAGATAATTTTGTTTCACCATAACAATTAGTTGGTCTGGTAGGATCAGTCTCTACAATAGGAATGCTCTGAGGTTCGCCATAAGTTGCGGCTGTTGAAGAAAATACAACTTTATCAATTCCATGAGCCACAAGTGATTCTAACATTACCTTTGTTCCACATAAGTTATTATCATAATATTTCAAAGGATTAACCATACTTTCGCCAACCAACGAATTTGCTGCAAAATGAATTACTGCATCTATATTCTTCTCAGTATCTAATACACTGTCAACAAATGATCTGTCTCTTAAATCTCCTTTATAAAATTTAGCCTGCGGATGTACAGCCTTCATATGCCCTGTCTCAAGGTTATCTATTATTACGACCTCATTTCCGGCATCGATTAACTCATATACAGTATGTGAACCTATATATCCTGCACCACCTAATACTAAAATTTTCATTTTATTCCTCCATTTCTAAGACGTTGTTCTTATCTATTTATCTCTTAATTCGTCTTCTAACATTTTTCTTGCTTCGTCAAAATTCTCCATTACTGCCTGACTTACCTTTGGAAAATCAGGTTTCATATCCTCTAATGTATCTAATATAATCTGGCTTACCAGATATCTCATATACCATTTATGGTCTGCCGGAATCACATACCATGGGCAATAATCCATAGCAGTCTGGTTAACTGCTTCTGCAAATGCCTTCTGATACTCTTCCCAGTATTCTCTTTCCTTAAGGTCAGATGAACTGAACTTCCAATATTTCTTAGGCTCATTTAAGCGTGACAAAAATCTTCTTGCCTGCTCATCCTTCGATACATTGAGATATATTTTAACAATTCTTACGCTATTATTGTATAGATATTTTTCAAAATTTCTGATATCTTCATATCTGTTCTTCATAACCTCGTTTAATTTCACATATGAAGCCCTTGGCTGGTTCTTATATAATTTATGGACTCTTCCAATGAGTACATCCTCGTAATGACTTCTGTTAAATATAGCTATCTGACCTTTCTCAGGTACGCAATGATGAACTCTCCATAGATAATCGTGTGCTAATTCTGTTGCATTGGGTGCTTTAAATGCATACTCCTTAACTCCATGAGGTGACAGACAACTCAAAACCGCCTGAATGGTTCCATCTTTACCTGCTGCATCCATCGCCTGAAATAAGAATATAATTCCTTCTCTCTTCTCAGCATAAAGCTTCTTCTGTAATTCATCAATCTTAGGGAGATTCTCATTCATCAGATTGACCGCTTCTTCTTTAGTAAGTCCGCCTGTTTCTTTTGTGTCAAATTTATCAGGGACAAATTTCTTGCTTCCATCATAAATATACTTTTTTATATTCATATTTACCTCTTTTCTGAGCGACCTGTTGCGAAGAGGCGATGAGAAATTCGACCCGTCGATTTCTCATCTGCCATAATAAGTAATTGCTTTCATCCGCAAGCAATTACTTATGTAAAAAATAACCGCCTCAGCGTTATTTTTCACATTTTACCTCTTTTCTCTGCATTTTCTATTATTTTTCACGTAAACATACCTTAACTTTATTATGGTTAGTATTATAACATTTTATTACTGGCATTACAATCAACTACGATAGTTTATAATTATTTTATTAATTTTATATTTTTTTTATATATAATTCAATTTTTAGACAAATTTATCCCTTATAATGACAATTGTAAAGCAAACGAAAGGGGTTTGCTTTACACCTCTCAATGTTATAACAGTGAAAGCTGTTATACATATACCCAATACATCCTACATCTTTTTATCCCCATTGATCACAAGCCATTGAAGGAAGGCTCATCAATGGGGATTACAATTTTTCCTACCAGAAAAGAGTTTTGTATATAACAGATTTTAATACCAGAATTATTCAGGCATTAAAACCTTTACATACAAAACTCTTTTATTTATTCAAAACTGCATTTGTTTGGTTAAGATACATCATTTGTCAAATGAATTTGATAATATATCTTAACAATGCCAACGAAATTTTATTTACACATTTTTCTTAAATCCAACATAGGTTGCTATAAAATATATAACATACACTCCAAAGAATACCAATGCTGAAATCCCGAAATAATACATACCACTTCCTGAAACACCCGTATATTTTACGAAATTATTTCCAGCAAATACTGCTATAATTCCGCTTATTATAAGTGATACGATTCCCGGAATCATATAATATCCAAATAACTGTTTTAAGATTATTCTATTAACACTTCTTTCGCTAAGTCCTAATTTACGGAGAATAACATATCTGCATCTGTATTTAGATGAATCACTCAACTGTTGTACTGCTAAAATGGTAAGTGCTACACAGACAAATACAATTCCTACATATGCTATCGGAAAGACAATTGCTGTTATGACAAATTTCATCTCATTAGTCATTGGCGCTGATACTAACACATCTGCAAACACCACCATTATATTATCAGTTCCATAACCGCCAAGAGTAACATCATCCCATTCTTCATTACTGCTAATCTTACCCTCCCTGACTAACTTCTGAAATTCTTTCTCAGGCATAATCCCATTTTTCTTCTGTCTGATGTCATCTAATTTATCACGAAGTTTATTATCCGGAGCATTCATAACACTGGCTGCAAGATTCGTATAATATGGTGTCATCTTCTCTGCTGCGCTGTCAGGAACTACAATCAGGTAATCTGCACCATTTATTCCGTTTTGTGAAATGCTGTCAGTATATATCTTAGAAAACCTGAGTTCCTTATCACCAGCTTCCACTTTTGTATTAAGTATTTCTCCTTTCAAATCATTTTTCATTCTCTTCTTAATATTGATGACATACTCGTTCTCATGTAGTGTAATCTCTTCGTAACCAAGCATTTTTCTTAATGCATTATAATCACTAAGACTTATAAATGTATCATAATCATAGTATTCATTTCCGTCATTTTTAACAGCTTCTTCATTTAATTTTCCATCTTTAGTTCTGTATTTTTTTGTTATCGTAGATGCATTTACATAAAGAAAATCATTTATTTTATGACTTCCATTCTGGTAAATGTGGTAAATTAATTTTTCTTTTATTCCTGCCAGTTCCTTTATGGCTTCCGTTTCTTCCTTGAAATCTTCATTTACGTTATTACTATATACAAGCACATCAAAAGGCATTATATTTTTAAGTTCAGTATCCTGATATTTTGCAAACATCATGGCAATAGTTCCACCCAGAATTGCACACGTAAGTAATATTGTAAGACTTCCCATCGTGAAACGCATTGTGCTTAATTTTGAAGAAAGTTGTCTGTAGATAAATAAATTATTATTCTTGTAGACTCTTCTGCTGCCTTTTTGGACACATCTTGCTATATATCCTGCAATTCCAAAGTAAATCATATAAATAGAAATAATAAGTCCCATACTCATAAGAATTACACCTGACACAGTGTATCTGCCCTCAAATAATTTAATGAAAAACAGAATTATATAAGCAAGTGAACCAAAGAAAAGCCATTGTGATAAAACAGGACTTCCCTGCTTAATCTTTTCATTCTCCTTATCCATTTTCATTAATTCTGAAATATTCATTTTCTTAAACTTTCGTTTATTACGAAATAGAGCAAGAAGATAACAGCCAAAATAACAGCAGACCGTCATTAATACAGATAATCCCTGCACATCTATTTTCACCTTGTATTCTATGTTAAATACGCTATAGAATATCGTCATAATTATCTGCTGCAGAAACATTCCCGCCACAGAACCAATCATGAATCCGATAGTTCCCATTATAAGATTCTCTTTCATATACAAATGCGATATTTCTTTTCGCTTCATTCCGAGCAGCAGGTATGTTCCGAATTCCTTACTTCTCTTCTCAAGCATAAATTTCGCCATATAATTGATAAGCCACGCCACAATTAACACTATGAAAAATGTCGCAATTCCAAGCATTGCTGCCATAATTCCTGCTTCACTGCACATATTTCTTACTTCTTTACTGAAAATCATTGAATCAAATGCGAACATCATAGCTGCTATTATGGTCATCGTAATAATATATATAAGGTAATCCTTCAAAGACCTCTTAGCATTTCTGAAAGCGAGTTTATTTAACATCCCTGTCACCTCCGGTCAATGCAAGAATGTCTAATATTTCATTTAAGAAATCACGTCTGCTCTTATCACCTTTCACCAGTTCGTTAAAAATCTTGCCATCCTTAAGAAATAATATCCTGTCACAATAGCTTGCCGAAAATGCATCGTGTGTAACCATAAGTATGGTAGCCTGCATACACTTGTTTATTCTTGTAAATGTCTCAAGCAACGTCTGTGCTGCTTTAGAATCTAACGCCCCTGTTGGTTCATCAGCCAGTAAAAGTGACGGATTATTTATAAGTGCTCTTGCACAGGCGCATCTCTGTTTCTGCCCACCAGATACCTGATATGGAAACTTATCACGTATTTCGCTAATCCCTAGCAGATTTAACATCTCATCTACTTTTTCTTTTATCTCTTTCTTACGTTTCGTATGAAATGTCATTGCTAACGCAACATTTTCTCCAATTGTAAGTGTATCTAACAGATTAAAGTCCTGAAATACAAACCCTAAATTATCTCTTCTGAAATCAGATAATTTATCTTCATTTAAACCGGTTATATCTGTTTCGCCATAGTAAATGTGTCCCGCAGTTACTTTATCAATCGTAGACATCATATTAAGCAATGTCGATTTTCCGGAGCCTGATGCACCCATAATTCCGACAAATTCACCTTTATCCACTGCAAAGCTTACTCCGTCAACAGCCTTTGTTACATTACTGCCCTCTCCATAATATTTTTCGACTTCACATACTTTTATATATTCACTCATTTTTACCTCATTTCCAAGCCGTCTAAATATATTCAATTGTTTATCTTAGCTTATATAAACTATTCAATTCTTTTAATCTTAATGGCTTTATTTTTACTAAAATGAGTCTACTACCTTTTGTAATTTTCTTGTATCACTTTACATTTCACTAATCTTACAATTTTGTAAGATTTATATGCATTTTCCTAACAGACTTTTAGTGATGTTGAACGTCTATGCTGCACGATACGTCATAAATCGAGTGTGTGGTATAGACTTACAACTTCGCATAATCCGAATCAGGAAATATAAGAATCATTCGTGTATATCTGCCTTCCTCTGACTCACATCTGATTCCGATATCTAACTTATCGCACAGATTTTTACACAGATACAAACCTATTCCTGTCGCTTTTTTACTTATGTTGTATTCTGTTTCAATATCTTTTCTAACATTATTTTCTCTTTTTATATTATTTTCTTTTTTAATATCTCTTCTGCCGTTACTTCCCGTAAAGCCTTTCTCAAATATCCTGCCGATATCTTCCTTAGGTATTCCAATCCCATTATCTTCTATGATAAGTTCTATATTTTTATCCTGCTTATTTGTTGTTATATCTATGTGTGCATTTTCATTTGTACGATATTTGATAGCATTTAAAAATATCTGATTAAGCAGAAATTCTATCCATTTCTCATCTGTCGAAACCATTATGTCATCAAATTCAACATTTACCTGCATTTTTCCCTGAATGAAATACAACTTATTTCTTCTGACAGAATTTAACACAACATTTTTAAGATTAACGCTATGTATCATATAGTCTTTATATACCTGCTCCATTCTGGCATAATACAGGACATTTTCCACCTGATTTTCGATTATTCCGGTTTCTCTCTGAATTTTCTTCGTATAATCATTTTTATTATTTTCACATATGAGATTAATGGCAGTTAACGGGGTCTTGATATCGTGAACCCAGCTTTCAATATATTCCTTATATTCTGACTGTGATTTTTTCAAACCTCTTATTTCTTCTATTACTGATTTATTAGATGTGTGTATTACATCCCTGTAGATTTTGTCATAAATGCTGTTGCCTTTATCCATTACTTCTGCTATAAGATATGGCTTATCAAGATTTTTTAGAGTATCATCTATTTTATTAAAATATTTTCTTTTAATTATATAGTCCATGCTCAGATAAGTAACTAGAATTATACCCCATGCTGCAAGTATTAAGATTACATTTGTCAGATAGTTGCCTGTCAAAATGAGGTACAGACTAAGTGCCATCATAGATGCCATATTTATAAGTATTACAATTACTTTATCTGATAAATAATCTGTCAGCCGCATATGTAGCCCATTCCTCTCTTAGTCTGTATAAGTTTTTCTTCATCTAATTCTTTTAATTTATTTCTTATTCTTGTAACATTTACACTCAAAGCATTGTCATCAATAAATACATCATTATCCCACAAGTAGTCAATCAGTTCTTCCCTTGAAATTATCTTGCCTTTATTTGCAAATAGATAATAAAGTATCTTCATTTCATTCTTCGTAAGCTCTGCTTTCTTATTATCCTTATAAATCAATGCAACAGACGTGTCCAGCCTTACATTTCCACATTCTAATATAGTGTCCGACTTCTTATCAGTTGATTTCTTAGTCCGCTTGAGTAATGCAGCAATTCTTGCAAGTAATATCGGTGGTTGATATGGTTTACTGATGTAATCGTCACCACCACGAATAATACAGTTAAGCTCGTCCATTGAAGTATTATTTCCAGTTACAAAAATGATGGGAACATCTGACTTCTCTCTTAAACGGTCGCATATCGTAAGACCGCTTATCCCCTCTAAATTAACGTCTAGCAGAACCATATCAGGGTTTACACTTAATATATCATCTGCAGCATTTTTGTAATCTGTAGTTGTGCACACTTCGTATCCTGATGTATTTAGTAATAATTTTAATTCTTCACGAATGTTTTCATCATCTTCAACTATGTAAATAATCGGTGTCACCCTCTTTTCTGGAAAAATTAAGTATTTGTATTCATTATTTTATTAATCACCTGTATAATTTTGAATGTAATTATATCACACTTAATCTCTTTAATGTAAAAAAGAAATAGTATCCTCGACAAATCTGATAATTCACATTTATCTAAGAATACTATTTCTAATTAATTATGTATCATATTACTAATGATTAGATTTTCATATATAAACATATATAAATATTAAATATAAAGAAATTATCTCATTATATGATACAAGTCTTAAATTAATTATTCAAATTTCTTTCCTGTAATTAATTCAAATGCTTCTTTATATTTATCAACTGATTTCTCAACAACTTCATCTGGAAGATGATAATCACTGTCCGGGTTCTGTTTTAACCAGTCTCTTACATACTGTTTATCGAATGAAGGCTGTCCCTGTCCAGGTTTGTAACCTTCTAATGGCCAGAATCTTGAGCTGTCTGGTGTAAGCATCTCATCACCAAGAACTACATTTCCGTTCTCATCTAAACCAAATTCGAATTTTGTATCTGCAATAATAATTCCCTTGCTTAATGCATATTCTGCACATTTCTTATAAAGTGCAATTGTGCAATCCATAATCTTCTTAGCATATTCTTCGCCTTTTCCAGGGTGAAGCTTCTCAAGAATCTCTACGCTATCTTCAAAAGTAATATGTTCATCATGGTCGCCTAAATCTGCTTTAGTTGTTGGTGTATAGATTGGTTCAGGTAACTTGTCTGATTCCTGTAATCCCTCTGGAAGCTTAATTCCACATACAGTACCATTTTCCTTATAGCTTTCCCAGCCACTACCTGTTATATATCCTCTAACGATACATTCGATTGGAAGCATATCTAATTTCTTACACATCATACTGTTTCCATCGTATTTCTCATTCTGGAAGAATTCAGGCATATCTTTAACATCTACAGAAATCATATGGTTTGGAACAATATCCTTTGTGAAATCGAACCAGAACTTAGACATCTGTGTAAGAATTGCACCTTTCTTATGTACAACATTCTTAAGAATAACATCAAAAGCTGATATTCTGTCTGTAGCAACTATGATAAGGCTGTCTCCGTTATCATATACTTCACGTACTTTACCCTCTTTAATAGGTTTAAATTCTTTCATTGCATTAATCTCCATTTCTGTGATTTATTTCTTTATGAATATAATACAATAAATCCATAATAAATCAATGCCTATTTTCAACAAAATTTTTAGAGATTATAAAGTTATATTCTAGAATTAAATATTTCCGGCAATTATTAGATAAAATAAATACTGTATTATTTATACCTCAAACATTCCATTTTCAGCAATCTCTTTTATTATCTCCATAACCTTTTCATATTCTACAGGCTGATTCTGAAAATATGTGGTTATCTCCATATAATCAGCCCTATATACATCTTTATTCACTATCTCCTTTAGTAATTTCGGAATATTTACACCATCAACTGCTGATGGACATATATCCATCGTTGCACGTAATCTTCTTACCTGATGTACTAATTCCTTGAATTCCCTATTTTGCTTAATTCTTGGAAATAGCATATAAATATCATATAAATGTCTCGAATATCTTTTTATTTTCCCTTGTAAATAATAATCACAAATTGCAAATACCTTATCTATAAATGTACGCTCCAGTTCCTGAATATTCATAGTAAATGGTTGCAAATTATATTTATCTACAATATCCATATTTTCATCTTTTAGGAACTGATAAACATAACTATCTACTAAAAGCTGTACTGTTGGAAAAGCAATTGTGACTAATGAAACTTCCATTTTCACTCCCTGAATCAGTTTTCCCTGTGTAGCATATCCATCAATTGGTTCATACGAAAAAGTATAACAATTATAATTTCTTCTGCTACGTGTATTATCCCAATCAATTATAGGCATATTAAGATATTTGCTAATACCCGCTATAGTTATATTCTTTAATTTTTTCCTCATCCCCTGTGTAAGTTTATCTGAAAAAGTAATATCTATATCCTCCGAAAATCGTTCAATGGCATGATAGCATTTTGATAATGAAGTCCCTCCTTTAAATACACACTCCGGACATCTCTCTGATAAATTTTTTAAAATCAATGTAACATAATAATCTTTTTCAACAATTGGTACCGCCATATCAAATTTCTCAGCAGTAGACATCACTACCTCCTCAAATAACCCTCTATCATTATGCAAATACATCGTACAACCTCATTTCATAAATAATTTTATAAATTCTCTCCGGATACAAATCTATATATTTATCTACCTCACTCCTTTTTAATTTTAACTTTTTCACATAACTTATAAGTCTCTTCGTTGCCATATCCATATCATCATCAACGTAATTATCAAAGTCTTTAAGTAAATCTAACAACTGCAAAATATCACAATTCTCTTTTGTAATAAGTGTTCGAGGCTTTCTAAGTATTATCTTCTGATTTTTCACATTTACTTCACGACATTTAGCACTTGCATTATTGCTTACAATTTCCATCACAAAAGGAACTTGTGTAGTCAGTCCCAACTGATTCGCAAATGTGAAGCCAGAATAATATCCATCTATCTTATTATTTCTTGAAATGTACTTATATCTTGCTACTACATCAGCCGACAGACTGACTCCACCTTTTAATCTCGACTTTCCTTTCAGATAATAAATTCCTGTATCATATCTCACAATCTGCCCACTATCACATAACACCTTAAACATCTGCCGTAAATTCGTATCAGTAACCGGTAATTCTATATCAGATACAAATATAGGCTCATTTACTTTGTAATTTTCCTGCAAATATTCAAGTAACATATTTTAACCTCCTAACATAATTTAACTTTATAATATAAAAATTGTTATAATTAATATAACGTATGTTAACTATAATTGTCAACATACGTTATGACTTTTTATACATAAAATTTATTTATGTAAATATTTTTAACTTAAATTTATACTTACTCAATAATTACATTTATTTTCTTTACATATGCATTTTATAAAGCTCCTCTATAATATCAATACATTTTTCATAGCCAATTTCACTGCTATTTAACGAAATTGTGTAATTTTTAGAAAGTCCGCCACTGCCAAATTCTCTGCTGATAGTAACTATTTTATTCATATTAACCTCTTTCATATAATTTCTTATTTAATTTATTATTTAGTTTAATTAAGTTCACTTAATTTAGTCCTGTTAATTCGCTTCATTAATAAATATGCCACAAATGCCGTAACCGTCTCGGTTATCGGAAAACATGTCCATATTAACCATATATCATCAGCATTTTTAATCGCAACATTTGAAAATAAATATGCTAAAGGAAGCACTATTATACACTGTCTGAGTCCCGATATAATCAGGGATTCCAAGCCGCTGTCGATAGCCTGATAGATTCCCTGGTATGCAATATTTATTCCGGCAAATACGAAACTTATTGAAACGATACGCATTGCATCAATACATAGGTTCTGGGTATTTCCTGACAGACCAAATACTGCCGACAACTGATTTGCAAAGATTTCGAGTACCGCCATACCCACCATTGACGAATCTGTTCGAACTATTCGAACTTTAAATATATGAATCAATCAGAAATGATTGATTTTTTCGTTTTTTGAAAAAATCATAGAAAGGATTTGTCTATGGTAAATATTATTAAAGAAGAAATTGAAATTGAAGAATCTTTAGAATCGAGGTTAAAAGTAATATGTGATTTTTGTAATACTACTCCAACAATAATAAATGGAAGTATTAGAAGAATTGATAAAACTAATTTAACTTATATTGAGCCACATAGAATATATATTAAAAACAATCTATATCTAGCATTTAATTATTCTAGTGAAATATATGTTAATAATTTAGGTAAAAAAATTAAATTATCGGAACTTGAAGATTATATAAAACAAGCATAGCTCTTGACTTTTGAAATAAAAACTATTATTATAAATAACCAATAAATGACAAGCAGTATCCGTCTTTTATTAGAAAGCGAGGTACATCTATGGTCAAATACACAATTCATTTAAATAAAATTTATAATAGAAATATAAGAGGAGTCAAGAGTATTACTTGTTAATGCTTTTGTCTCCTCTTTTTTCGTAGAAAAAGGAGTGATAATGTTATGAATGAAGAAAAGAAAATCGCAGGACTTTATATTCGTGTAAGTACCGAAGATCAAGCAAGAGAAGGATTTAGTTTACCAGAGCAAGAAAAGCGTTTAAGAACAATGTGTGAGTTTAAAGGATACGAAGTATATAATGTATATGAAGAACGCGGAATAAGTGCTAAAACTGGTAATTATAGACCTAAATTTGAAGAACTATTACAAGATATAAGGGATAAAAAAGTAAATACTATTGTAGTATTAAAATTAGATAGATTAACTCGTTCAGTTGCTGACTGGGAAAAGATACTAACTTTTCTAGAAGAAAATGATGCATATTTAGATTGTGCTAATGATGACATAAATACAACAAATGCTAATGGTAAAATGATTTCAAGAATACTTACTTCAGTTAGTCAACAAGAAATAGAAAGAACAAGTGAAAGAACTAAAATAGGACTTGCTGGAGCAATTAAAGTTGGTCATATTCCACATCAAGCACCTTTAGGATATAAACACGAAGATAAGAAATTAGTAATTGATTATGCTACTAAAGATGTGGTTATTAGAATATTTAATATGTATCATGAGGGAATGTCATATCAAACTATTAGTAATGTTCTAAATGAAGAACAAGTATTAGGTAAAACAAATTGGAGAGATTCAACAATAGTCCATATATTAGAAAATCCAATTTATAAAGGAGACTTTATTCATGGTAAAAGAACTAAACATCCAACATATTATGAAAATGTTGTAGAACCATTATTAAGCAAAGAATATTGGGAAGAATGCCAAGTTCAAAAGAAAAAGAATCAAAGAAGTTTTCAAAGAAAATTAACTTATCTATTTATGCAAAAATTAAAATGTCCAAAATGTAAAAGAATACTTGGTGGAAAAGCAACTACTAAAAAGAATAATAACTCTTATTATTACTATTATTGTAATGATTGCAAAATAACTTATAAAGAAAATGAAATAGAAAAAATAATTGATGAATATATGGATTCAATTGTTGAGTATGATTCAATAGTAAATCAATTTTTCTTACCTATGATAAAACAAAAGATTGAAAATCCAACCGAAGAATTACAAAAGGAATTAAAGAATCAAAAATCTAAATTTGAAAGAATTAAAGAAGCATATATCAATGAAGTATTTACTTTGAAAGAATATAATGAAGAACGAAAAAAAGTTGAAAAAATAATTGAAGATATAGAAGATAAATTAAATACTAGTGAGGTATGTGAAAAGTTAAAATTTACTCCTAATGATATTTTAGTTAAAAGAGATATAGACTTTATCAACTCTATCAAGTATCCAGAAAAATACAAAAGCAAAACTAAATTTTGGAATGAATATACTCGAGAAGAAAAAGCAGAATTATTAACTAAATATGTAGAAGAAATAGAACTGACTGATAAGTATGGCTTTCTAAATGTAGATTATATAAAATTTAGAGAAAGTGTTGCTAATGTATCAAATGAATTATATTTTAACGGATATTATGATAGATATGTTCCATCTATATTTGGTAATATTTATGGTCAAATTAGATTTAGTGAATATCTACCTGAAAAAGAAGTTGGAGAACAAATAATGAGATTAAGACAATTCTATGATGTAGGTTATTACGAAGCAACTTATAACGTTAAAAATCAAGTATTCTATTTTAATTTTATTGAAGACAATAAGGCACTTGTAAGAGTATTCCCACTAGAAGATTATAGAGAGATAGATCCTGATATGAAAATGGAAACATACAATCTTGGGGTATTATATGTTAAAGAAGATAAAGAAACATTACTTGAAAATGAGGATGATGTATTTAAATACATACCAGCAGAATGTGAAAGTAATATTGTATATAGTAAGGAACCTATAATGGTTGACGCAAAACCTGTTCCTTACTATGAAGAGGAAGAAAATTCTAATGAAGAAATTTCTTCTTCATAAAACAAACGAACACGTTTTGTTGAAGTACCTACTTCAATGAAAGTGGGAAAAGTTTGTTTCATAAATATAAAAAATAAATAGTATTTAATTTTTATATTTAATAATTATCGTGGTACGTTTTATGAGTTTACTCATGAAAGTAGCGATAGATAATTATAGGATTCTAAGGATTTTATCCTTAGCCCCCCGAATTTTGGCTCAGCCGAAATACCTAGGGGGTTAAACATTTTGGATGAATCCCAAATCGTTTAAAAAGTGAGGTGCAATTAATGGATAATGGTATGCCATATTCACTACATCTTGGTAGTGATAAAAATAAAAAGAATTCAGTAAGAGTAAGTGCTAAAAATAATGTTAGTGGAACTACTTCTAAAAGTAATAATGCTATTCAAAATGCTAAACAATTATCAAGAGTTGATAAACATAATTATAGAAAATATGATAATAAGCAAGATGATATTTATATCGTAAGAGGAACTAATTCACTCTATGAAGATGTTAAACAATTATATTTAGATTTATTTGAAGAATCAAGAATTAAGTATAATGAAAAACAAAGAGAAACAAGAAAGATAAATGACTATTTCTCTCATATATCAGATAATGTTAAAAATGATTTAGCTTGTGAACTAATTATTGAACTAGGTAATAAAAAATATTGGGATACAAAAGATATGGATTTCAAAAAGAAAATGACTAATGTATATAAAAAACAAGTTGAAGATTTAGAAATGCTAGTTCCTAATTTTAAAATAGCAAGTGCTATTATTCATTATGATGAAACAAGTCCACATATGCATATTGTAGGTGTTCCTATTAAAGAAAAAAATAAATATGGTATGGGATTACAAGTTGGTAAATCTGATGTATTTACAAAGGATTCTTTAAAAGTGTTACAAGATAAAATGAGAACGCTTTGTATTGAAGAATTTAATAAAGAATATGGATTAGATAATATTCTTAAGAAGAAACGTAAAGGAAGAAATAATGACTTGCTTGTTAGTGAAATGGATAACTATAGTGAAATGCAAGAAGCAATAGAAAGACATCAAATAAACCTTGATAAAGCAAATGAAAGTTCAAAAGATTTAGATAATAATACAAATGAAATAAAAGATATTGTTAATGATTTAAAGAATGTTCCTTTATCAAAAAATAATTATATTTTAAAACAAGAAGATAAAGATAAATTAGTAGAATATTTAGATAAAGTTGATAAAACCAATAATGATTATAAAACTATTCAGGATTTATCAGTATCATTAAAAGATATATCTACTGAATTATCAGAGAGTAAAGAAACAATAAAAATATTACAAGAATCTAACGATGCTTTAGAATTAAGAAATACAAAATTAAAAGAAGAAAATAATAAATTAAAAAGTAGAAACTCAAGTTTGGAAAACGAATTAAAAAATTTAAAAGAAATATTTGAAATATTTAAAAATAAATTAGAAAGACTATATCATTTCTTTGTAGATAAAATGTGGGGAAATAAAGAAAAACGAGATAAATATTATGGAGTTGCTTATGAGTTATATGGCAAGAGTATTTTAGATGATAAACAAATGAATGGAATATTAGGCACTAAACAAAGATCTGCAGAAATAGATAATGAATCCAAATTACATAATAACGATTTTGAATTATAATGTAAATTTTTGTAAAAAAAATAATAAAATTTTAAAATGTTATGTTATAATTAAATAGAATGGAAAGGATAATCTAAAGGAGTGTGTTAAAATGAACGATAAAAACAAAAAATTAATTATAAAGTATTATAAATTATTGAAAATATCAATTCCATGTTTAGTTATGGCATTTCTTACTGGAGGAATATGGTTGTTCCTTGTGATGATTGATGATATAGCATTAGAAAACGCTAAATCTAGTGCACTATATATGCCTGGATTCTATATCTATTTGGGATTAGTAATATTTAATCTATTTATGTTCGTTTATTCAACTTTGAGAGTACGCTTTGGAATTAGTGGAAAAAAATGGAAAGAGATAATTAGCGAATTGCCAAATATTAACAGCAATGTAGACCATTATAATGAAGAAGCAGTTACAGCAGTAGGGACAATGGCGGCTGGAAGACTTATGGCAAATGCAGATAATAAAACTGTTGCCAATGTAGGAAAAGGTGTGCAAGCGGTAGGCGCAATTGAAACTATTAATGTTGCAAATAACCAAGTTGGCTCTATGATAAGACATGTATTGCAAGTTGCTGAACGTTGTAATATTATACTACCTTCTATGAAAAAGTGGATTGCACTAATTATTATATTCCCTTTTATTGCTCTTAATATCGCATATATACCAAGATTTATCGAATCAAATAATAATAAACAAGAAGAAATTGTCAGAATACAAAATATAGAAAATCAAATATCATCTTATCTTGAAACTTATTTTAAACGTGTGCGAGTAGATAATCCAGAAGAACGTATAATGGACTCATATGATATAACAGGATATATGGAAAATGACAAAGATGAATATATAAATGTTGAAATAACCCCGGAAGGTAGTGTTAAAGAGATAAGTTATCATAGTAATGTAAATGAGGATGAATCTAAAGAAGGAAATATACAATCATTCAATGAATTCATTAAAAATGCAACAGAATTATTAGGAAAATCAACAGCAAATACTTATTTAACATCAATAACGCAAATACTAGAAGATGCTATAAATGAATATATGGAAAAAGATGAAGAGTGGTTCATATCTGGTAATATAGATGATTTTAAATATTCATTTTCTTATAAAATTGATAGTTATGATAACAAACCATATTTTTATTTCACAATAAAAAATAATTTTTAGATTGAGAAATTTTATAAATAAAGATTATCAAAATTATATAGATAAACATAATAAAACAGAGGATAAATATTCTGAAAATAAAGCGATATCAAAATGATGAAATAATCATGGAGTGGTCTTACAATAGGCTACTCTTTTTATTTTATGCTGATGTATAGAAATATAATAAGTATTATATATAATTCCTTTTATTGAAATAAGTAACAAAATTTGCTTATTAGACATACTCATAAAAACTAATATAATTTAAGGAGAAAAGACTTTCTTTTTTTAATAAATTAATGTATACTAAGGTTAATGATTGATTCATATGAATCGTTATTGCCGAAAAAAGTTGTAGACCTCTACGTCGTCGGCACAAACATAATTATGAATGTATATAACATTCCATATTTAATTCCGTCTTTAACACGTTTCTTACTTCTCATGCCATGATTAAATGATACAATCGGTGTTATGGCATCTCTTAATCCAAATGCAGCAAAGAGAATATACGCAACAGATTCTAAGATAATCAGCTGCCATTTCTCTTATGAGTACATTTTTCGTATATGTTGATATATATGCTCTCACTCCGACCATTCCGTATATCAGAAAAACAATGCATATCACAGTTGCAAGAAAAATACTGTTTCCTGCGACTTTACTTGCTTTCTCTTTATTGCCCTGTCCAAGACTTTTTGCAAGTAATGCATTGGTTTCGACACCTGTACCAATAGCAATTGCCACCATTAACATCTGAATCGGAAACGCAAGTGTCAGGGCATTTAATGCTGCTTCGCCATTCCCTCTCATATTCGAAACAAATGCACTGTCAACAATATTATATACAGCCTGCAATGCCATTGATAAAATCATCGGAATTACCATACTTAGCATTAATTTGTTAACAGGCATACTTGCCATTTTATTGTCCCTTTTGCCATTTCCTTTCTCTAAATTTTCAGAAATATTGTTTTCTGCTTCAACCTGCTTTACCTATATTTATATGCTTTATTTAATCCGTTATTTAATCTTATTTAAAAGCTAAGTTTCTTCCTCGCATTCTATCTTTTTATCAATGTTTTTAACCATTTAAGCATCTGTATAATCAGGAAATCAGCTACCGCAAGTGCATATATAATCAGTAATTGTGCGATACTCAAGGTCTGCACTTTTAAAGCTGTATGAAATGCCGGAATCATAAGAACTGAGCTCATAAGGATTACTCCTGTCAAAAATGAACCAATCAGCCATTTATTTGAAAATAAGTTATTAAATATAACCGGCTTATCTGATTTACAGTTAAAACCATGGAATAATCTGCCCATACATAATGTACCAAATGCCATTGTACTTGCAAGCAAAGCATTATTATCTCTGTAACCAATCATAAATGCAGTCATTGTCGTAACTGCTATAACTAGGCCTTCGATTCCGACATTTATCAGGAAATCTTTAGTCATAATGCTTTCATTTCTGTCTCTTGGCGGCTTCTTCATCACATCTTTGTCACCCTTTTCAAATCCTAATGCTATAGCAGGAAGGCTGTCGGTGAGCAGATTTATAAATAACAGATGAACCGGTGCAAACGGAACAGGCAGCATCGCAATTGATGCGAATAAAACTGCAAGTATTCCTGCAAAATTACCTGATAGCAGAAATTGTATCGAATTTTTGATATTCTGGTATATATTTCTTCCATTTTCTATTGCCTTGACTATCGTCTGGAAATTATCATCTGTAAGCACCATTGCTGCCGCATCTTTCGATACTTCACTTCCTGTAATTCCCATGGCCACGCCAACATCTGCCTGCTTAAGTGCAGGTGCATCATTCACGCCATCACCTGTCATCGCAACTATATTTCCCTTAGCCTGCCACGCCTTTACAATTCTTATCTTATGTTCTGGAGAAACCCTCGCGTAAACCGATATATTTTCTACGAAATTCTCAAGTTCTTCATCACTCATTTTATCTATCACACTACCCTCGCATGCCTCATCAGCATTTTCTAAGATTCCAATTCTCTTAGCAATTGCTGCCGCAGTGACCTTATAATCTCCGGTAATCATTATTGGCTTTATGCCCGCTTCCTTACACTCCTGCACTGCTGACTCCGACTGCTCTCTTGGCGGATCTACCATAGCAGCAAGCCCTAGGAACGTGAGGTTATCTTCGTCATCTATTGTTAAGTCATATGATTTATAATTCTTATATGCAACAGCTAAAACTCTCATTCCTTTTTGGGAAAATTCTATGTTTTTCTTCTCGATTTCTCTCTTATCTTCGGCATTAATCTGTCGTACTATACCTTTATCCTCTATATTAGCAAGTCTTGATAAGATAATGTCTGTTGCACCTTTTGTTATCATTATTAAATTGCTATTATTCATATCAGACATATCATTATCATTATTAATAGTGCTGTCATTTACAATAACATTCAAAGTTGACATCAATTTTCTGTCACTGTCAAATGGATTCTCAGAAATTCGCTTATTATCTGCACGAAATTTCTCAACCGATATTCCTAAGTTCTCCGCCCATACCACAAATGCGACTTCTGTAGGGTCGCCAATCTGCTCATCATCTCTGATTGATGCATCATTGCATAAGATACTGTATTTAGCAAGTTTCAAATTGTCGTCATTAAGACAATAGGCATCTTCTATGGTCATCTTGTTCTGTGTCAGTGTTCCTGTCTTATCCGAGCAAATAACAGATATGCTTCCAAGTCCCTCAACTGCCTGAAGTTTTCTGATTATCGCATTTTCTTTGGCCATCTTCTGTGTTCCAAATGACAATACAATAGTTACAATCGAACTAAGTGCTTCTGGAATTGCCGCTACCGCCAATGCTACTGCGAACATAAACGCATTTTCAATATTTTCCCCCTGAATAATATTAAGTGTGAACAATATCGCACAGAAAATAAGTATTATTATAGATAACTTCTGACCAAATTTATCTAATGAAATCTGTAATGGTGTTCTTTTCTCAGAAGTCGCTTTCAACAGACTTGCAATTTTACCAATCTCCGTATTCATTCCGATTGATGTAACGATATAACTTCCCCTTCCAAATGACACTAAGCTACCCGAATAGACCATATTAGTTCTTTCTGCAAGCGGCTTCTCCTCTTCAATAACTGTGTCGGTTTTATCAACCACAAGGCTTTCCCCAGTTAGCATACTCTCATCTATCTTAAGTCCTGCTGATTCTATAATTCGTCCATCTGCCGGAACATAATCTCCGGCTTCTAAACAGACCACATCACCAATTGTTAATTCTTTTGAACTTATTTTCATAACCTGTCCGTCTCTTATAACCTTTGCCAGCGGCATCGATAACTCTTTAAGGCTCTGCAAAGAATGTTCTGCCTTAATGGTCTGAACCGTTCCAAGTATTCCGTTCATCGTAATAACAACTAATATTACAACACTGCTTTCCACATCTCCTAATGCTGCTGATACTATTGCTGCAATAATAAGTATTATTACAAGAAAATCTGCAAATTGCTTTAGAAATACCTGAAAAACATTTTTCTTTTTCTCCTCTACCAGTTCATTTAAACCGTATTCCTGCTGTCTCTTGGCAATCTCTTCATTTGTTAATAGTTCTGTTTTGCCATTTAGTTTTTGTCTGACTTCATCTGAAGTCATCTGATACAACTCTTTCATCTCTTACCTCCATTTCTTTGCATAAACCAAAAATACCTCTTTTAGTGAACCAAAGGTATTTATTCTTATAAATCAAAAATGAGACCTTTACTGCACACAAAATGTACAGTAAAAGTCTCACTATTTAATTACGACGCGGATATGTCGCCATATCGGGATTGACACAGTCGTAAACGTTTTGATTCATAATTAAACGCCAGTTACTCCCTCTTACAAGAGTTTCACAATATTTAATTGGTTTAGTGTATTCTACAATATACTATGCAATATTTCAAGACTTATTTTGATTTTCATAATAATATTTTTTTCAACTCAACCTTCGCACGTACATATTGTAGCCAATATTCGTCTATTAAAGTAGATTTGACAGATATAAATATTAATGTCTAATTACTCTTTCTGATGAATATCTTTATTATAATCTACCATCATTATATTGTAAATTTAGGAATTATATATCAGAATCGTGTGAGTATGTTTCACTAAATATTTCACTAAACATTTTAATTAATTTAATTCGACTATCATTACACATATATCCTAAAACTATAAGTCAGGAGCAAAATATTTATGAATATTATATTATTCTTAAAAGGACTTTTTATAGGTTCTACGATGACCATCCCTGGTGTCTCTGGCGGAACCATGGCTATTATATTAGGTGTATATGAAGATTTGATTCATAACGTCAACCGGATTAAAAAGGAACCCTTTAAAAGTGTACTTTTTCTTTGTAACATCGGAGTGGGCGGGCTTATTGGGTTCATTGCATTTGCAAGGATTATATCCTTTCTTCTCGCAAATCCTGCAACTGGTATCTATGTCAGAGTTATATTTGCCATCATTGTCTTATGTGGTATTCCACTATTAGTTAAAAAATCTGGTATTACAAAACTGTCTATAGTCCATATTCTGTGGCTTTTTCTCAGTCTGTTTCTGGTTCTGTCACTTTCAACTCTTCCTAAGGGACTTTTCGCCTCGGGTTTGGGTCTTTCATTTATTATTATGCAGTTTCTCGGTGGCATTATCGTTGCTATCGCTCTGGTACTTCCTGGAATCAGTGCATCTCATATGCTGTATATTCTCGGTCTTTACACCACAGTCCTTGAAAATGTATACACCTTTAAATGGCTGTCTCTTATTCCATTGCTACTCGGAATTATCATTGGTACGTTTGCAACTGCAAATGTGCTAGAGCGACTTATAAATAAATATACCGAAAATACTTATATGGTTATAATTGGTTTTGTGGTGGGGTCTGTGGTTGGATTGTTTGGTGGGTGAGCCACATATTTATAAATATGCAACAACTATTACCATTTATTTAACTTTTTGCGAGAAACCGCATCTAATTCATTAGTTCATCCAAACATTTCCATTTATTCTTTACTTTTAACATTAGATGGTCAGTACAAGTAGAAATTCTATTGCCAGAATATTCTCTTTCTCATTCAGATTTGCAGGCTTTCCACATATTTGAATTGTATAATATCTCTTGGTGTGGTTTCAACATATGCCTTCTCTTTATGCATAAAGTTTACAATATCATTTTTACTCATCTTTCCGAGTTTCTCTATTACAACATCTAAAATGTCTTTCTCCTCCTTAGACAAAGTAGGAAATGTCCATTCACCTACTAATGAAAAATGATATGCATTCGTTTCTCCCATATCAACCTCCTCACAAGGTACATCATTTAAGTCAATTATGAAATTATGACCTACAGGAACTGCTCCCATTGGAAGTGCCTGGTAAACCAACCCTGTAATAGCCGAGCCTCTTATTTTATATGCTAAAGCATCTGCATACCACATAAGTTTCATCAATTTTACCTTGTATAAGCTAGTCACATTAATTGATGATGCAAAATACCTTATTACATCGACAACCTTATCCAAAGATAATTCTGCATTTCCATGAACCATATAATTTCCATGAAATTTTGCATAACTAGCTTCAATTGCCTTTCTTAAATATACATCTTGATCTTTCTCATATAAGATAGTAGCCGCCTTAAAATATTTCTGATATGACTCTGAAGATAAATTCTCTTTAGCACTATCCAAAAGCGATAAAAACCATTCCGGATCCTGACCTATTTTTTTGAGTATAGTATCATGCGCTTTGTCTTGCACTTGATGACTTTCATATCTTGTAATCGTCTTACCTCCCCATCCTAACAACTTACATAAATCGCTTTGACTTATTCCATACTTTGCGCGGATTCCAATAATATCAGAAGATGTCAAAAGTCCTTCTTTTTTTCTATATGCATCTTTCAATCTTATATCATTGTCCTGCATCTGTTGCTCATCCATATAAAGTTCTTCTGCTAATTCACAAAACAGATATGTTGCTTCATAATCAACTGTACAGTTCTTAAAAGTAGCATGATTCATAACTAGAACTGTTTTCACTTCATGTTCTTCCATACAACATGAACATATTCTCTTTTCACTTTTAATGATTTTCATTTCCATGAAAACGCCTCCGTTGGTATCAATTGATACTTTTATTATGAACTTAATTTACTTTTTTGTCAACAAATTAACTCACCATATGATATTTTTAACTTTATATCTTTATATTCATTTCATCCCTAACACTATCTACAATAGAAATATCTGCTGGTAACCATTCAACATTATATAGTTCATCTTGTGTCAGCCATCTTGCCGCTTCATGTTCTTTTAAGATTATTTTATCAGATTCTAAACTACACCAATAACAAGCCATCGAAAGATGAAACGTATCATAATCATATTCGACCGTGTCGATTAACTTCTCTACTGAAATCTTAGTATCCAGCTCTTCTTTAATTTCTCTTATCAATGCTTCCTGTGGTGTTTCACCATGTTCTATTTTACCTCCAGGAAATTCCCAGCCTCCTTTAAATTCTCCATAGCCTCTCTGTGTCGCTAATATAACAGATTGTCCATTTTGATTTTTTGAACATATTACTGCTGCAACAACTTTTATAATCTTTTTCATATTTTTATTATTAAGCTCCATTCTGTAGATTTTATATTATACTTTTAAAAAGGTTACATTATTTCTTACTGTTTATTGTTTATAATGATATATTGTATAATAATATTCAAATTTTACTATTCAATGAAAATTATTCTATGCCAAAAATTCTTATATTAATTAATAGTAATTAACCATTTACAATGTACTCATATATGTCATCTCTTACACTATGTTTAAGTCTAAAAATAAAATTAACTATTGGCAATTTTTTTCCCTTATTGTTTCTTATAGTTGTCTCATTCCATTTAATTGGCTCGACTTCACCCATATAATAAAAATCGGTACCTTCACCATCGCTTTTCTTAATAAATAAACATATTTTCAAACCTGTTTGCTTATAATTTATTATATCTTCACTTTCTCTGCTATTTAATGACACACCATTTCTAGTCATCCAACTAAATATCTGATTATTTATAAATTCATCTTCATATTTTGTACTATCTGATATATCACTTTTCTTTTCATATGTAACAAATATAGGACAAGTATTATGTTTAATTCTATATCCATACATTGTAGAACTCTCATCTTTATCCCAGTTCATAAGACGACAAACATCTTTTCTTGAATACTTCTGATACAATACCATATTATTGTCATCATGTTCCGAATATAAATCTTTATATCTTAACATTCCGTATTCGATTAAGTTGTTTAATTCTCTTCTAAATTCCACATGTTTAAGTTTATTCCAAAAGCTAATTGAACGCATAAACATATCCTTAGCTGATTTTTCATCAGAAATCAATTCGATATCTGAATATTTTTTTATATCAGCACCTGCTATAAACTCCATATTCAATATTCGTTTAGCCGAATTATAATCAACTGCCTTATATTTTTCACCAATTTTTTCAAGCTCATTCTTAAATGAACCTTCATTTATAATTCTGTCTTCAATCATCATTTTAAGCATAAGTAATTCATGTGGCCTCTTACCATCTATTATAAGTGCAGAAATAAATGCCAATATCTGCTCTTCTTTTAGTGAAAATGTTATTTTATAATCTTTATCTACCATTCTAAGAAAATTATCATAGGTTTTAGCATAATTAATAAAAAGCATAGGCTCAATTTCACCTAATTTATAAAAATCCAAAATAGTTGGTATCCTTCCAAGTTTATATTTAACCTGATTATACTTATCCGTAAGCATTCGTTTAGTCGTTGTCATTCTATCTATAGATTCAAATATTTTTTTCTTAGTTATTTCTTCAAAATGAATTGTAGAACAACCTGGTATAATTCTTGAACCCTCACGAATATATTTTCTAACTGTATCTTTGTTATAAGTTCTATCTCCTGATAATGCTATTGGAATAAGAAAATTATTATTATAATTGCCAATAAAGTCTAAGACTACTACATATTCTTTATTATCAGATTTTCTAAGACCACGTCCTAACTGCTGCACAAATACAATTGCCGATATAGTTGGTCTTAACATAATTATCTGATTAACTTCCGGAATATCAACACCTTCATTAAAGATATCCACAGTAAAAATATAATCTAATGTTTTCTCCGCATTTGAACTCATATTACCGCAATCCATCTCAAGTCTTTGTATAGCTTCTTCTCTTTCATCCTGTGTATTTGAACCTGAAAGTGCAACTGTATTATATCCTCTCTTATTAAATTCCTTAGATAGTTCCTTCGCCTCCTCATTTCTACTACAAAATATTAATCCTTTTACTCTATCTCCATCATGTCCGTAATATTCTGCCTGCTTTATGATATGATCTACCCTTGCTTCATTTGCCAGAAAACTAAAATCAGAATTATCATCAATAGTCTTTCCATCCACTTCTAAATCGGATATTCCAAAATAATGAAATGGACATAATAAGTCTTCCTTCAACGAATCTTGTAATCTTATTTCACTTGCAATATTATGGTCAAATAATTTATATATATTGAACCCATCTGTTCTCTCCGGACTAGCTGTCATTCCTAGCAGAAGTTTCGGTTTAAAATAATTAATAATTTTATGATAGCTCTCTGCACCAGCTTTATGTGTTTCATCAATTATAATACACTCAAATCTATCTCTTTCAAAATTCTCTAACATATTTGAACGGCTCATAGTTTGAATCGTTGAAAACAAATAATCTGCTTCTATTTCCTTATAATTACCTGAAAGTAATCCCGTAGAGATATCAGAAGGTAAAACCTTTTTATATGAGGCTTGTGCCTGTTTAAGAATCTGTTCTCTATGTACTAGAAATAGAACTTTTTTAAAGCCTAATTCACGCATAGCAAATGCCGAAGCATAAGTTTTTCCTGTACCCGCTCGTGTCAAGGGTGTGAGGAGAATTTTTTGAAAATTGTTTTATTAAAAAGCCTTTTCATAGATAGGTTTTACTCATTTTTGGGATTCCGGATGTAATTGAATTCGGTGGCGAGTTATGACGCCCGCTTTATAATCACCTGAGTTACACCGCTATATTATTCTTAATAACAAAATTCTTAAGTACAGAATTAATTCCATGAATAATAATCTCTGTTCCCACATCCTCTTCTATTATTTGCTCTCCGAATCTCTTAGGTCTGTACAAATATTCACCGTCAGATATTTTTTCTAAATATATATAATCCTTTAACTCATTACAAAAAACTGCACTTTTATTTGACTTCATTTTGAAAACTAAACGATTGTCCAATTCATATCCAACATCATGTAACTCTATCCAGCACTCCAAGCTATGGTCTTTTTTGTGCCTTTGTGCTAATAAACCTCGTTGTTCATTGATTCCACAAAACTTATATAAATCAATTCTCTTAACCATATACTGCATATAGTCCTTGATATCAATTTTTCGTTCAGATAACTTTGTAAGATTTACTAAATTATCTCCATCCCAAACCATAATATCATATATTGGTTTCTTATTATCCATACCTTCTCTTACATTTTTAATAATAACGCTATCAAAACACCCTTTCTCAATTGCCCATTCAAGAATCTCATCTGTGGATACATATTTCGATTTGTACTTTTCAGTTGTACTTTTAATAAATTCATCACATAATTCTTTTGGAAAAAATCTATCTCTTTCCACCTTTATAGTATCATAATAATAAAAACCACCGTTACAAGTAGCATCGATAATTAACGGATGAATTGTGCAAATATTAGCTCGATATAATACCTTATTATCATCAACACCTCCAGCATAACCTATTGCATCTACGATACTGTTACAAAAATAAACCCCATTCTTTATATTATTAATTTCACCTCCGCGAAAAAAAACAAACGGTTCTCCTTCCGTATCCCTAAGTATTTCTTCTCCCGTTTTATTACGATGCCGCTTAAAATAATTTAGTAATTTCATTCAAACACCTCTCTCATCTATCAGCCACATCCCTTACCCAATAGTGATTATCAACCTTTCCCTTGGAAATAATATACTGTATTCTTTTATCTTTCTTATTGGATAATCTACTTAATATTGCAACTTTATTTTTATACACTTCATCATCCATTGCTTCTGATAAACGGGATAAAATCAATCCTTCGCAGTCTTGGTCCATTTTCATTATCTTAATCAATAATATGTATGCATAAAATCTCACTTCGCTGTTTTTGTTTCTACTGAATTCCAAAAGGAACTGAAGCATATACTTGCTATGCATTATTGATAAACCTATTTTTTCCGCTTCAGTTAATAAAGCATATAACACATTAAGTACTATAAGTATTTCCGAAGTGTCGTTCCTTGCAATACTAGCAAAGGTCTCTACTACGCTTAATTCATCAATTTGATTAGTAAAGATTTGCCAAAACCGAAAAGCCACTTGCAAGCTACTTTCATTGTATCCTCTCGTTAAAAAAATGTCTTTACCTTGTAAAAATACATCTACATTTTTATTTATCACTATGGTAGCTTCTCTAACACACTTTGCTGTAGGATACTTCATGAAAATAATTGTTATCAACTTCCATGCATCCACTTTGCTTTCCAAAGTCTGCCTCTCTTCTCTAAGTGTTCCTAATGTAGCATTTAACACTTTACTTATTTCTTTTACAGGCACCTTGACTTTTCCTAAAACAAGAATGTTTTCTATTGTTCTATATGGATTCGAAGCATATCCACTATAACACCCACCCTTGCCTTGTGTTTCATTTTGTTCTTCTATGCTCTTTATTAATCTATCAATATGAGCGTTTGTATCTTCTAAATCATGTTCAAAAACGTTTAAACTATACTCATTTTTATAAAAATTTTGAAATGTGTTCTTAACTGCTTCGTCCAATATGTCAACATCATCTCTCTGCAATCTTATATTTTGAATCGCCGAAGGAAGTCTGTAACATATTTTAGCTATTTCTTCATCATTAACGCATTTCAACAGCCAGGAAACATATTGCTCTATATCCGAATCATTTATCTTTTCAAAACGAATCCTACTCAGAACCCCAAATACATCGTCATACCATCTTTTTAAGCCTTTCTCAAAAATAAGATAAAATAATTCAAAAAATTCTTTTGTAGGTATCCTATACTGATTCTTTTCCATCGCTGATAAATATGCTTTAGAAATCAAATCTCCAGCATATTGTTCCTCTGTCCATGTAATAAATTCCGACTTTAAATCCGTACATAATTTTTCATACTGCCTATCATTAAAATATGCTCCAAAAAATCCGAGCAATAAACACGAGGAATGAATCCTTCTATATTTAATTTTCATATTTGATACAGCAACCAGCCAGTCGCTAATATCCTCCGAAGTTACATTATCTGTACATATACCATATGATTCTATAAATTTCGATAATTTCTTTTCTTCCCCAACCAAAAGCAACAATTTGATTGTTGTGGATAATAATTTATGTTCCCTATACTGTAAACAAAGTCCTTGTAAATATAAAGCGATTTTATCTCTAATCATAACCGTATGAATTATCGAACCATATAGCAAAGCCGCAACATAAATATCCACAAGTTGATCCAATATATAATCAACTCCGCCAAATCTTACTGTAAATGGTGATTCAATTGCATTCTCCAGTAAACCCTTTGCAACATTTTCATAAAAATTATTCGAAAACCGGTCTACAACTGGAAAGAAAACCGGTTCATCACTTTCATTAATTACGTCTTGTCCCTTTGGCAAAGACTCAACAATATTATCTGTTTGATTACTTACAACTGTCATATTTCTTAGATCAATCGCAATATCATTTACAAACCAACGTGGTATCTTTTTTGTCGCCAAAGATAACTCTAATGCCTTAACCAAAGTTGCAATTGTTTCTTTTATTTCACCCTTCCAATATGCCTCCATTGCATCCATTCTAAGCATTATGGCTTTTTGTAAATTACCTGGCTCATGCATATCCTTAACATATCGTTTAACTCCTTCAAAATCAATGTCTTCTATGGTTTTGTTTCCTAATATAACCCCAAACAAATCACTACATAATCTATCAAAGGTGTCTATCTTCTTAGGAGATTCCTGTCCAATTGAGACTTCACAATTAAGAACCCATTTTGTATAATTACAGCCTTTATAAGCACCTTTATTTAATATAGTCCGAATATCACTCATTGCATTGCCAACCGTGCTATCATCATCCTCTTCAGAATCAATACTCTCAACCTTTGCATTACAATAACTCAAATACGTATCAATAATGTCATTTATCACACTTTCATATGCAATTTCAGGAAACTTTGCAAACTGAGAAATCACTTTAAATTTCTCCCCATTTGGCATGCCTATTATTTCTTTCTGTAGTTCTGTCGCTTCCTTTTCATTCTCATCACAAAACAGAAAGATACTTTTCTTTTTTAATTCCCTTCCTCGCTTTACCTCTTTCATTGTACCTTCGCCAATTCCGTCTTTGTTATCAATGAGAAATACAATAATGTCAGACCTTTCAAGTCTTCTCATATACGAAGTTACTACATCGCTCGTTTTCGCACCATCTTCCTCAAACATATATACTTCACACATACCAGTTTCCAAAAGCAATAATCTCAACGATTCTCTAACTACTGTATATCTTCCACCACAATTAGAACTTATAAATATAGTCACTTTTTCTTTAAATCTTGTACCTTGCATTTTTTCCTCCAATCCAAACCAAAAATAAGACCGATTCAACTACTAAAATTATACCACTTCTCCATATTATTCTCCACTGATATCTCTATCATTTTCGTCTCCTTAAATTCATCCCGAAACTTCCACTTTATCTCCACCCTATCCTTGGCATACACAACAATCTCCGTCACGAAAGCATCCACGATTTCCTTATTCAGTTTCTGCAGTTTCATCTGTCCTTCCAGCATTTCAAAACCAGCCACTTCTGGCAAATCCACCGTTGCCAACTTACCGACTGATGCTTCCTGCTTTTCTATGTTTTCCTGCATACGCGTAAGTAACTGCTCATAAGTCTTTTTCTGCTCCAAATAAGTTTCCTTATCGGTCATACCAATCTTGTAGCTTTGGTATGCATCACGCAAATCCTTATTAAGGCGCTCGTTGCTGTTCTCCATATCTACCAGATGTTGTTCCGCCAGTTTCAATCGCTATGCCTGTTTCTCACGCTGCATATCCACAATCTTTCTAGAATCCACCCACATATCAATGAACAGTTGCAGGGACTTCATCACAACCTCTTCCATAGTCGCATCAAGAACACTGATATTGCACTTGCCATCTGCTTTGTCCAGATAATGTTTGGCACAATAATACTTAGGGTAACCGGAATATGAATGAGACAAACGATGTCCACAATTACCACATATCATTTTGCCGGTCAGGCAATGTGTCTCGTGTTTCCTCTCTGCGCCGGCGCAAGTATTACCTTTTCTCATGGCTACTACCTTTTCAAAATCCTCCCTGCTTATAATGGCTACATGGCAGTTTTCCACACGCTTCCATTCTTCCTCCGGAAGAGCCTTTGCATGCTTGTCACCCACATTCTCACTCTTAAAGCGGTTATAAACCATTGTCCCGGTGTATTGTTCATTACTGAGGATTCTACCTACAGCAACATTACTCCAAAGAGGCTTTTTCTCTCTGTATTTTGCCAGCTGACTTTCATTTCCTTCCTGCATGGCAATGTACACTCCCGGCGTCACAATCCCTTCATGATTCAGAGCCTCTGCAATTTTATACATGGATTTTACGGATAAGTATTCTCTAAAAATACGCTTCACAATCTGACTGGCAGATTCATCCACCAACAGTTTGTGCTTGTCCTCCGGACTCTTTATATATCCGTAAGGTGCAAAGGCAGAAATGTATTTCCCGCTACCACGCTTGGCATCAAGAGTTATACTCACCTTTACCGACTGCTCCTCACTGAAGAAATCATAAAGAATTCCCTTAAACGCAACATCAATCTCACCGATACCACCCACATAATCTGCACTATCATAATTGTCATTGATAGCAATAAAACGCACACCCATAAAAGGAAATATCTGCTCGACGTATTTTCCCTGTTCAATGTGGTTTCTGGAAAATCTGGAGAAATCCTTCACTATAACACAGCTGATCTGTTTCTTCTTCACAAGTTCCAGCATCCTCTGCATATCCGGACGATCCATATTTTTACCGATATAACCATCGTCCACAAATTCCAGCACATTCATTTTGCGAAGGGTTTTATCCTTATTGATGTAACTACGGATAAAAGCACGCTGATTGGTAATGCTGTTACTCTCATCCCTGATAAATTCATCTTCCTTTGACAACCTCAAATACATTGCAATCTGTTCCATTCTAAGCCTCCTCCTTCATTCTCTCTGCATACTCGTCTTTGAAATTCAAGTTAATCTCCAACCTGTTATCCGGATACAAATAAATACATTAGAGATTTAGGATATCCTAATAGGGATTATTTAAAGCAATGGTTAATTGACAGAGTACCTGATTTTAAATATACTTGTCGTTCTGGGAAAACAATGGTAAACTTATCAGAAAAAGATAAGTTTAATGCGGTGACTGAATTATGCTTAAAAGAAGAAACCACCCAAACAGTTGCTGAAAAGTATGGAGTTGAGCGAATGACTTTATATAACTGGAAACATCAACTGCTTGGAGATAAGGAAGTGGAACCATTGTCTAAACCAAAGAAGATTACAACTATTGAATTACAGAATGAAATAAAGGATTTGAACATACAAGCAGAAGAACTACGACGTCAAGTATATCAATTACAGTTAGAAAAGGATGTTTTAGAAAAGGCTGCTGAAATAATAAAAAAAGACCAGGGTATCAATCTAAAGACACTGACAAATAAAGAAAAAGCTATTGTGATTGGTACCCTTAGAGAAAAATACTTACTAAAAGAATTATTGTCAGTGTTTAATATGTCTAAAAGCAGTTACTTTTATCAAGTGAATGCGATTAATAAACCAGATAAATATATAAAACATAGAGAATTAATAAGACTTAGCTTTTCTGAATCAAATGGAACTTATGGTTATCGTAGAATACATTTAGATATGAAAGAATCTAATATGTGCATATCTGAAAAAGTTATACGCCGATTGATGAAGGAAGAAAATTTAGTTGTTAAAACTATTAAGAAAAAGAAATATAATTCATATATGGGCGAAATTAGCCCAGCTGTAGACAATCTTATCAAAAGAGATTTTCATTCTGATAAGCCAAATGCAAAATGGCTTACAGACATAACAGAGTTTCATATTCCTGCAGGTAAGATATATTTATCTCCAATTATAGATTGTTTTGATGGTTTACCAGTTTCATGGACTATTGGTATTCATCCAGATGCTGAGCTTGTTAATACTATGCTAGATAATGCAATTGCATCTTTAAAAGAAGCAGAAAAGCCTATAATACACTCAGATCGAGGTGCACACTATCGCTGGCCAGGTTGGATAGAACGAATGAAAGAAGCTGGTCTTACTCGATCAATGTCAAAAAAAGGTTGTTCTCCAGATAATTCTGCTTGTGAGGGATTCTTTGGACGATTGAAAAATGAAATGTTTTATTGTCGTGATTGGAAAGATGTTTCCATCGACAAATTCATAGATATACTAGACGCATATATACATTGGTACGCTGAAAAACGTAGAAAACTTTCTTTGAATGGAATGAGTCCAATTCAGTTCAGAAAAAGTTTAGGGCTAATTGCGTAGAAAAAAAGTCCAAAAAAACATCCGCACCCCCTTTTGTACATTTTAATATTGACATTTACAACCGGTCTTATGCCGATACTTTTTCTACAACTTCACGCTCAAGATAAGATAAAAACAATGCTTCCAAAGTCTTATCTTCTGCATAAGAGCAGGCGATATTTACCGTAGTTCCTCCGGTAGCTTTTATCTTGATATTCTTATCTGCCATTTTTTTCTCGTCCATGCGTAACCTCCTCCTTTTCCTGCTACGTTTTTATCACTCAAAACAGAGACGAGATTCTCTTTACGAATCTCGCTCTGATCAGCGGTCGTCGAATTTCCGTTTATACAAGAACAACGTCCATTCTCCTCGTCGCCATGACAAAAAATCGTTACCCACAGCTCACATAAATGCAAAACTATGGATAACAATTTTGTTATCTACTGCAATTTTTTATTGTAATTCGAACCACTCTTCCCATGATTCCTATTAAGGTATACGCCGGTCTTCTTGACCCCTCATCGCCCCGTATACATCAAGGTGTACTCACCTCTGGGAGCTACAGACGAGCCACTTAACTGTGTTCACGACGCCCTTCTCATAAGAGAAGCACTATCTCCCCTATCTGCCTTGCGGGGACCAGGACGAACCTCTTGCCCTTCATGGATTATTATCCTTACGCCGCATACCTACTCCCGCATTTTTCCAGACTTCCATCCAGCCTCTCTGCCTTCATCTCTCAATCCATCAGCCTACTAATATGATAACTGTGATTTTCATCCTACGGGTATATGAACCGTAATTTTACTCAAATCTGTAACTGCTATTCAGTTGTTAAAATCCATTGGCTTTTCAAACCATACGCAAAGCATAATCCATAATTTACAAATTGTAAAAACACTATTCTGGTGTATTTTTCATAAAAACAGGTCATTTTGTGACTTTTTACTCTGCTCATGTATATCATACAAGCTTTCAGCATGATTGTACATATCCTGAAAAGACCAATTTTGTCAGTTTAGTATTCTTTGTTGTATGAATTTCTCTTTGCGTGATTATCATATCATGTTTTGCCAGGGCTGAAAATGGACAGGGCTGGTGTATTTTGATGAATTTGCACCGAAAATTGGTGCTTTATGGCATCTTTCTCAGAATCTATACCAACACCTAATCATATGCTTTTAGCGCTCCAATCAAATACCCATCAAATAAACCAATGACTCAAAAAGCGCGTAAAATAAGGGTTTTAGTTAATATAGTTTCTTCAAAATGAACATTCTATCAAATACCCATCAAATAAAATTTATGCCCAGTATGGTATATATCTTCTATTTTTCAGTGCTGCATTTTCATCAGACAACTTAATAAGCTCCGCATCCAGTGTAGCTTTAATAATTCTTGATACAATAGCCATATTCTTTGCATCAATACCGAATCGCTCTCTTAATACCGCATTTGCAACCTCAATTTCATTCACATAACAATAACATGTATACAAATAACAGGTTCTGATTTTATCCTCTTTCTTCCAATCATTCAGATTATCATACCAATATAGTTTCGTTCTGGTAAAATCATCTCCGGTTTCAACCTTTGGTGCCGGAATAGTCAAATCGCGCATCCCTTCTTCCATACGATCAAATCCGCTTCCTCGTTCCTCACAAATCCGAACAATTCTAAGGAATGATGCCATAGCCTCATTGCGAGAGTGAGGTACTGTATCAATAATACGATTAACTTCCACTAAAAGGCTTCCCGGATTCGATGCTTCCACTTTCGTGTCAAAAATCTCCATAACAGGACCACTTCCATGAGCAGTTAAATCCTGATGAATGATCATATTTCCAAGCATTTCTCTGATTGCTTTGCGCGGAAACATGATATGCTCCAATCTTCTTCCGCCATCGATTTCTTCCTCTTGTGGAATCAGCGTCATAATATAGTCTGTAATATCGTCAAATTGTATTGCATATCCTTTTGTAAAAACCTGCTCTCTTATGGCATTAGTTTTACCATTGCCCTTGTATTTAATTACACGAACCGCCTTTCTTTTCAAATGTGCAAAGGCAGTTAAATCCTTTGCCAAAAGTAATGCTCCCATATTAGTAATTGCATAATTCCCGTTATCCATTTCGCGAATAAATTCTTCATCGATCATGTTGTGAATAATGGCATCACGATTACTAGGTAAAGGTAATTTCATAAGTGTATAATATGCTGCACAGTCTAAGAGTTCCGTTACTTTAGATGCCGTAACATTCTCCATCGCCACTCTCAATTCAAATGGTTTCTGTTCGAAGGACAGCCAGAGCTTTCGTTCTTTCTCCGGATATTCTTTAAGCTTTTTCTTATATGAACCAACACGGATAAATTCAGTCCCCTTAAAGCTGGTAGGAGTATTCACTGCTGCCGGTATCTCCATAACAACAACTTTTCCTTTATCCGTATTCACTTCAATAAATCTAAAATCCACCCTTGGTTTTAATCCACCCGCCAGCCAATTCTCGATTTCTTCATTGCCTTTTTTTGCTTTTTTCGGTGAAAACGACGTTCCTTCAATCTCGTGAGTTTTATCATTAATTCCCCACAAAATATAAGCCTTTTCTTTATTACAAATAGTAGCCGAATTGCTTAACGCAGATATATATTCACCAATCAATTCCGGTTCATAATTATTCATTTTATATTCCAACCACTCGGTTTCTACCGGCAATTGGCGGAGTCTGTCAATTAAGCTGATATAATATTCTTGTTCTGAATTCATAAAAAACCTGCTTTCTACTATATATTTTCTAATACTTGATTTTTTGTTGCTCCAAACGCTTCATTTATACAAATTTGTTTCCATAAAACAAATAATATCTATACAGATAATTCTCTTACTATTTTGCGTTCATCAAACAGAATTTACTCATGCTTAACTATTCTCTTAGTCATTAATTTAAGAATTTCTTTAGATACTCTCTCAAATTATCATCAACTGCATAAACATAAGTTCCATTTATACCACGTGTCATTAGTGTTAAATAAATATTCAAAAGATACTGCCTCATCGAAGCTTCTCCTTCAGATTTTGTGAAACTATCTCTTAATTCTTTTCTATTTACTTCAACACGTTTCTTCTCTAAATCATAATAAATCTCTTTGCCAAATATTACACCCGCATAATTCAAATCAAATCCTTGGCTTTTATGTATACTCAGAACCGTATTAGAATCCCCTTTCCTCTTGGTGCTATACCAATGGTAAGTTTTTCCTTCAATTATTATTTCTTCTTCAATTCCCCAACCTGGTCCACATACCACCGAGCTAAGACCTTCTTCATCATTTTTCTCATGAATTATCAAAAACAGTTCTTCTATATTATCAATAACCTTTGCTTGATAATTATCAATTTTTTTATAATCTCTAATCGAAAAGCTTTCCTTTTCTAAAATATCCTTGACATAATCATAATATCCGTTACCGCCTTTACATCTCATCTGCGAAATAAGCTTATAATATGCAAACAAATGTGGTCTACATATTTCTTCAAATCGTATTTTGTCAATATCTGTTGCTCTTATAGATTGTAATTCATCATAAAATATAATTTGTAAGCGACTACTTCTGATTATCCAATCAAGTTCTGTGTATGCAGATACATCTCTCGTAAATTGTTCTAACATGAGAGACTGATTAATTTGATCAAACTTTTTATAAATATGAGCGCCAGGTAAATGATGCCTCCTATAAAGCCTATGTGCTTCATCAACAATAAGAACATCATAATAATCCTTCACAACATCTTCAGGCGCTAATATCATCTCTTCGGACAACCCATCAATTGAACGAAAAATTTTTTTCATTGTTTCACGCAATTCATGCATAGGAACAACAAATCCTATTTTTCTTATACCATTTATTTTTACTGAAAGTCTTCTTACTAAATCAGAAAACTCCACATCATCGATATACATCCACGTCTTTTTATTACGGTTTATATCTACTAATAATTTCACAAGATAAACAGCCAAAATCGTTTTTCCGGTACCAGCTCCACCAATCACCTGTATCATAGATTTTTTTGTCGCGCAATTTATCGTATATATTTTTTTCAGTATCTCATATGTCGCGTTTTGTTGTTCATAATTCAAGGTCTTATATGGTGAAAACTTAAATAATTCCGAATTTTCAATATCAAGTAAACTTTTCTTCACAATGCCGCGCTTTAAAAGAATTTGCCAGATATCCTTAAAGTCATCTTCGTAAGCTTCTTTGTAAAAATAATTGTGATTAACAACTCCCGCATTTCCATTAACTAATTCTCTTGAGCCTTCCGATCCCATATACTTTATCAAAAAAGACTCCAAATCAAGAACAACTGACTTGTTAAAAGTCTTATTGCTAATCAAACAAATATCTGTAAAGTCATTAAACTCAATTTCTTGCAAATGTTGCTCCGTACGTCTCACCGCATCCAAGGTTTCTCCTACATACATACTTTTTGAATTATATATGATATATACACTAGGCCAATTTATGCCATAATGCCACTCTTTAATCCTAGATATAACATTTTTGTCATATGTGAAGTTAACAACCGATGTCACATTTTCACCTTCTTACTATTTCTCATTTTTATCTAATACATTAGCAATCTTTTTCGCAATTGCTTTGGCCATAATTGGTGGAACTGCATTACCTACTTGTTGATATTGCTTATCCTTCGTTCCACAAAAGACAAACGAATCCGGGAAAGTCTGTAATCGCGCCGCTTCCCTAACGCTTATAGCCCTGTCCAATGTAGGATGAATCCACATGGACTTTCTCACATTAACTACTGTTCCACTAGGTTCATCATAATTTAATCTCAGATATATTGTATTTTGCGTCCTACTCACATCCGTATATGTATTAGATTTAAGAGCATCATTCAATGCATGAAAATTCTGTCCTTGCTTTAATGCCTTAAATCGTTCCATAGCTATGCTTGTTGTTTTTGTAACTATATGATTCTTTAATACAGTTGTATTTCTTAACTGCCTTCCTAATATACTTATTTCTTCAACGTTTCCGATGTTTGTGCCTTTATCTTCTTCTAACGAATATACCGGCTTGACATCTTCCAAATCTTCAATTGCATCTCGTACAGTTCTATATTGATCCTCATCAAAACTACCGATTGGTAACGCAATTTTATCAGAAATTTTCTTCTTTACACCTACTATTACAAATCTCATTCTCTTTTGAGGTGCTCCATAGTCTGCAGCACACAGAACTTTGCTGTTTAAAACATAGCCATTATCGTCGGATTGCAAAATCGACGACAAATAATCATATACAGCATATGAACGAATGCAAGCAACAATATTTTTTCCGCCCAAATATTTCTCTACTACCAATTCATTATCAAATATTTCTTTTGCTTTTCCAAGCATTCTTTGAATCATAATTGCTTGTTCTATATTAGCCAAAATCATGTTTGCTGTAACTTCTCCATTATAGTACTTCTTTATAATTTCGAATGCTTTATAACTCTCTTTTTCGATATAATCTCTATTTCCATTATCAATATACTCTTCTGAAAACTTCAACAGATTTTTTTTATGCTTTTCTAAGGCTTTCACCAGTTTCTCCGAATTTTTACATGCTTTAAAAATAATATTCATTTCAAAATAATGCTCTTCTGGCCACAGGTATTGATTTATTTTATCCTTATCACTTACTATCTCTAAGGCACCTTCAAACATATATTCTTCATCAAGCAATAATATTTCTGTTTCTTTTGTCGGAATATTATACTTAGCAACAATATTCTTATCTTTTTTATCTAAATAGAACCTGTGCACATCAGACTTAAGCATGCTTACATTTTCCATAACAAAGGCTTTTGGTTGCAATTCAACAATTGCACGTATATATTGTTTCACAAGCATATTATTTTGACTAATTGCATGATTACGCTGTCTATTGGCATTTGAAAATCCTTGACATGGCGGACCACCAATAACAACATCAATTTTTCCATATTGTTTTTCTAATTCCTTGTAATCTGCTCCGCAAACATCTCCCCTAACATCCACTTTCGGATGATTTAAACGATATGTTTTCTGCATATTGGGATTATTTTCAAATGCTACCTTTATCTCAAACTTCTGTGTTTGCATAAAACCTAGACTCAATCCTCCAGCTCCCGCAAATAAATCGACTACTTTATACACATCTTTGCTCCTTTGGGTTATATTTTAAAACCTTCTTGTATTGCTCTTTCTAACAAATCAAGTAATTTTTTACTCTGAACAGAATTAGGAATTTTTGAAGGTATTTTACATGCTATTGATAGAGCAGCTACATCTGCAGTACTCACTAAATGGTTATTAACAGCAAACTCCGATACTTTTTTCCAATCATCTGCCGAATATTTTACTACCTCTACTTGTGCATTTATGTCATTTGTTATCCGTTGTTCTTTCTTAGCAAATTTTTCAGCTGTTTTTACTTCGTCAAGAGTCATCAAATAATTCTCTATATCCCTTGGCAATGAATAATTCATATTTTTCACAGCCTCCCAACACTCATTTCTTTTACACCATTGTGTAACATTTATTACTCTTCGATTGGGATCTGTTATCTTATAAAATACTTTTTCTGATATATCAATCAATATATTAGCAACAATTTCTGGTACTTCTTGTTTATTCCATATATATATTAAATCCAAATCCATTCCTTGAAACTGTTCCTTTAGCAATTTATGAAAAAGTGCGACTGTATAATAGATAACATTTGCACGATATCCCCCTTCATACCATCCTTGCTTTGGAATCTGTTTTTCCAACAACTGGAACATTAATAACAATGCTGCCGTTGCTTGAAAATATCTTTCATTAAACTGTGTATCATTTTTCTCCCATTCATCATTTATCCATTCTGCAAATGACGTAAAATTAGTTTGGGCACCTTTACTCACAGTTTGAGGATTTCCGCGCCAAGTATTTTGTACCTTTGCCAAATCAGTTTTCTTAATCACCTTGTTTTTAGGATGTTGCAATTCAAATTGTTTCTTTTTAGCAGGGGTCAGTCGCATTTGTTCCTGTAGATACTGACCTCTAGCACGCTCATAAAACCATTTTGTTTCATATTGTGCACCAGAACTTGCCGGTGCAAACATATGTCTTGAAATCTGCTCCATTCTTCGATGAAATGGATGCGAAGCAAAGAAATCTGCATCACTAACTTTATTCTGGCTATTAGATGATCTGGATATATTTCTAATCAACTCATCTGTTTCTTCCTGTGTTGTTTCATCTATAGCCGTAAGTTTCATTTGTACATAAATATTATCAAGTAGTGCCTTATCCTTGTATCTTGCATTCGATATGGATGCTGTTGTTTGACCGCCATTAATAATCTGAAAATCTCTCGCAAACTTTATGAATTTCCCCTGATTTGTTGATTCAATTTGTACATCCATAGCAGTTGCTGATATTCCATTATTAAATGCAAAAAACATTTCTGGTGAATTCAGAATTGTTGCTCTGATTTTCTTATTTACAGCTACTTTAGTTGATAAAAACGACCGGACATTTCCTTCTAGTAATTTACTGCCATATTTATCATAAATATCTGCCAATACCTTTCCCGGGATTACACCTAAATAGCTACTATACTGATCAGTCACAGCCGAACTAGCTTCCAAACATGGTATTCCGCTTTCGCAGTATTCAGTAAAATCAATTTCTATAACTTGTCTTCCTTGTTCAGAACAACATACTCTAAACAGACGCTCTATATCCCAAATTTGCCCTTCAACAGGTATTCCGTTACAGTCTTCTATATCAATTGTTTTAATTGCAGAACTCATGTCTGCATCAGTAAAAATAAATAATCTATATTTTCTGACTTTATCCCGTGTTGAGCGGAGCATATCAACTAAATCTGAACATGGCGTGCTTATTTCTATCTCTTTATATAGATCTGTATTTGTGGCAATATCAATAAAATATCGAAGCTGTTTGAACATTGTTTTGGCGCTAGTATTTGTTAATGTTCTGTCTTCTTCAATTCCAACATAATCCGCAACAATAAGATTCATTGTGTAATCAAACTCATCTAATACATAACCATCCACACGATACTTATGACTTCCTTTTTGACCTTTATAGAACGAAGGATAAAATTCTGGTATGACTTCCGTATCTATTAGATACTGTGCCATATTTTCTACAAATGACGCACAAGAGCCTTCTCCGGTAACCGAAGCCGCTGCTTTCGCGCTTTCTAAAAAATCTTTTTTAAACTCTTGTGAATCCATAGACTACCTCCTGTATTTTTCTATTGCCGCCAAAGATAATTCATATTTGCATGATACAATTTCTGAAGAAACATTATTTCCAACTAATTTAGGGAATGAATCATTGACAATGTATTCTCTTTCTTCTATAAATCTAAATTGATTTTCCCGATATTCATTTTCATGATTTTTTCTATAACCATACTTATATAACTTTAAATCAAATCGATCTAAATATCTTGCGTTATTTTCCAGTTTTGTTTTAATTTCACTTACAACATCTACCAGAGATATTCTATTATCTCCAGCAGTTGTACTTTCTAGGATATATACAACTAGATTTCCTTCCATCTCCTGCTGCAGTTGTTGTAAAGAAGATATACGTACGGTCTCTGAAGCCAAAGAAACGCATTTTATTTCTGCCCATTCTGATTGAAACAAATAATCCTGATCACTACCATCTGGTCCAGTCCATGAATCTACAGCCGCCTCAGTTCCAATATCATCTATCATTTTTGACAAATAGATCAACTCTCCCAATAATCCTTTTTGCCTTTGAAATGACATTACACTCTTATTTTCATATTGTAAAAGTTTTTGCCATGTCATGTATCGATGTATCAATGAATTAAGAGCATTTTCTTCTTTTGAACTATAATCAATCATGTCCCAACATAATCGAAGAAATTCTTCTTCAAATGACGGATGAACCAACTGAAACTCCAATACCCACGATTGATTCTTAAGTTGAATATTAGAAACTTTTACAGCAAATGATGATGGGATGTTTTTTATTATTCCTGTATCCATAACGACAAAGCTTTTATAAGAACTTTGCGAATAACCAATTTGCAAATCCAACGGGTGTTCTATTCCCAATTTCAGAAAGCCATTACCTACAGCAGGCATATTATCCCATTTTTCTTTCAGCTCATCAAATTTCATTATCGTCATCCTCTTCACTAATATCCTCTACCGTAAAATAATTCTTCAACTCTGTTGTATTCACAATATAATTAGCACTCTTCTCTGCTTTTCCACCGGGAAATCCTAAACCAATTGCATAAAAATACTTTGGATATCCCTTTAATTTATCATTTGTGTTTTTTAACAAATGGATTAATATCAATGGATTTCTTCCAGAAATAAGATATGTTTTGTCGGTAGCTTTCCCTTTAGCTTCTTTTCTAAGATTTATTATAACATCTTTCTCAAGGCCTATCTTCGTACAACCACCTGCGCCCACTCTTACGTGTCTATCATTAACTTTTAACATTTTATCAAATGTACTATCACTAGTAATATTCCTTTTTTCTGCATGTAAGGAAATACTTTCTTCTTCGGTTAATTTCAATATATACTCTTCATCATCTGAACCAGTCGGAATCGCGAGATCCCACATTTCCAACGAATCGTCATTTTCTATAAACTCTGCTAAAGCAATTGATTGAAAATTCAGATTCCATGGATGCGACTTGTAACCTCTAATCAGATCAGCAATCTTATCTCTTGATACATCTTTCCATATATATGCTTTTGTAAAATCATCATAATACTTTTTAATTCTTTCTTCTGCATGAATAGACTTAATTGTACGTTCACATAATGTGTTGTTGTCTATAATAATATCAACATCGTTCCAAAGTCTTGCTGTTTCAATCATTCTCTTTGACAATGTTATGGGTACATTAACTGCTGTTCCACTTCTCATCTTATTTCTAGCAGTCACAATTAGTGCCCCCGGATCCTGTCTCACCTTTAATCCGAAATCTTCCGGTGTCATATTTTGTTTTGCCATATGTCTGAGTTCTTTTTTTAACTCATTAAAAGCATCTGTAATATATGCATACCAACCTACGGCATCTTCACCCATCCATATCTTAAATAAATCATCATAATTATTACGGTATCCAAACCAACGTCCCATCTGTAATAATGTATCATACATCATTGTATTTCTGTAAAAATAGCTTACACACAATCCTTCAAGTGTAAGACCTCTAGATAAGCTGTTACCGCCCACTGCTATTACTCGCATTCCAATTTCTTTATAATTATAATAATCCAAGCTTTTTGCACCAGTTTTTTGGTTAACCGGGCGCACTTCTATTCTTCTAACTGCTTTAAACAGATACTCTTTGAGCAAGCACTCCCACGTCAATCCTGCTACAGTTTCCAATTTATATTTATCCCAGATATAGTTTAGTTTTCGGATATTGTTTATCTTCATAGCCTGTTGTACTGGTAATTGCGAGTAATTTTCTAAATCCGACTTGATTTGTCCCACATACTCTTCTATCAATTCAGCAGTTACATTTTGTACATTAGTAAAACGACTTACATTTACCATCATTGAACGATGTTGATTTGCATCATATCTGAAATCCGAAATAGCATTAACCAGACAAAAATATCCTATTGCCTCATACAATGACGGTGGCAAATCATATAATTCGTCAGCCAATTCTTTTTTATGTTTAAATACAAAAAAGTCTTCCTGCTCATCATTTTTTATTTCAATTATGGAATTTCCATATTCACCCTCTTGTCTTTCATTCCAATCATCTTCATTTCCATTACCAAAAATTTTGTCCGCACCAATATAGCTATCTGGAGTCGGCAATAATGTCAAAAAATGTCTTGGAAATAAATCTTTAGCTGCGCCATCATCTGCAATCTGGGAATCAATAAAAATATTAGCAAACGGTGTCGCCGTTATTCCTAAATATGTAGCTTGCTTAAACGCTCTTAATATCTTATTTATTGCCGCATTTATTGCAGTTGGATCCATCTCATCTGAATTTGTATTTACCGATGCATTATCTGCCTCATCATCAATCAACAACATCGGTAAATTTAGCACATCCTCATCCTTTGTTAACCACTTAAACAAATTATTCAATACACTTTTATTCTTTTTCACAACAAATAAAGCTGTACCTTTTAAGTCATTCAAGTTAAGCCCATTAGATTTAATGACACTAGCATTAAAATCCGTCTGTACTGACGTAAAGCGTGTAATTCTTTTGTCCTGAGCAAATGGTGGTATTTTACCTACACCCACCGGAATATTTCTCATTGAACTATCTGCTTTTTTATCCAAAGAATATTTACTGTCAAGACCTACAAATTCCGCATCTAATCGCTCTTGAGTTTGTATTCTAAGGTTTTCCATCATTCCGGCTAATACAATGATTACTTTATATCCTGCATCTGTGGCCTTATTACATATTGCTGTATATGTAGCGGTTTTTCCCGATTGCACATCTCCAAGCAAAAGACCTCTTCTCTGAAACGGATTTTCATTCTTCGGATTTCCCAAATCATCCATAACATCTTCTGTTGTATTATGCAGTCTTTCTACTACAGGTTTGCTCCATTTTTTTATGTTTGATAAGTAGTCCTTATATCTATTCCAAAAAAATCCGTCATTAACACTTGCCTTATACCAACCATATTGGTGCGCACTATCTCTTTTTCTCAAAGTATCCGCATATCCAATGCTATGTAATATATTTTCCGGCAGGCGCTTCTTGATACTTTCAAATTCTTCATCAGTAACAGGATATAATGTTTTGAATACCTCACGTAATGCATCGGCTTCTGAATATATCTGGTCAACAGTAGGGAGCTTATTTGTAAACTTAGTTTCAATAATCTGTCGTATTTGATTAAACATAATTTCCATATTTTTTGTCATGATAGTATACCTTCTTTCAAAGCTTTATCTATTTCTTCAACATAATTGCAAAATGGTTCTGTCTTCTTTAGCATATCAATCATATCCGAATGCAAACTAGCTTCCGTCGTTTTCAATATTTCACGCAACATTTTAATTATTTCTACACTATCTATATCTTTATCATTTTCGATTTTTTCATCATTTGTCAAATCCAAATATAATGAGTTAAGAGGTATATTTTCCTCTATCTGTTTCATCAATAATAACAATCTGCTTGCAATTTCAGTATTTTCATTCTGTATCTCAACAAGTAATGGGTAATCTCTATTAATTTCATACATAAAGCCGCCATTCCTTGTTCTATATCTATTCCAAACATGTACTACCGAATCATCCATTTCTCTTTTTCCTCTGTACGTCCATGTTCGCTTGCTTTTCTCCGCCAAACGCTCTATAACACTTTTAAGGTTATTTCGCACTTCCGCTGGTGGAATTGCAGAAGATTTTTTTATATCTAAGGTCCAAAGGTCATCTAAGTCATTGGGAATATCCACCCTTATCCTTGCTAACTTAGACATTTCACCCTGCCGCATCATTCGAAACCATGTCCCCCACACTAATAACCTTTTGTTTCTGTAGACATAAAATCCCTGATGCTTTCTAAGTCCTTCTTTTCCACCTAACATCTTTATTTCGTCGGATGTCATTTTAGAAATATGCGGTAAAATATAGGGTCTAACTTCAATATGTTTGCCGCGCACAACCAATATCTCATCATCCATCGCCTGAACACTTTTAGAGGACAAAAAAGGATCTATCGGTTCTATCTTAACATTGTTAATCTGTATTTCTATTTTTTTAAGACCCACCTCTCCAGACAAATATCTATGATACACCAGTGACAAATGTTCTCTTACCATATCTATTTTTCTTCCTAATGCTTGTTCAAAGTTTATTTCTCCCGCTTTTAATCTATCTAAATTTTGCCATATAACCACTGTACCAGAATCATACTTTAACAATTCTTCGACATGTGGCAACTGCAATATTTCATCTTCATCCAAAATCAACAATGTCCATTTCCCAGTTTTTGCAACATAATCTATATCCCATCTTCTAGCTAATAAAATATCTTCTCTTTTTGTAACAACAGTAAGACTTCTACACTGTGATAATGATGCTGTTTTTAACCCCAAGCCGAATCTTCCTAAATCATCTTTACTACGTTCATCCATTGGATTTTTACTACCATACTGCATTGCAGTAGTTATTTCCTCATCATCCATTCCACGCCCATTATCTAATATTGCCACATATTCTTTATCTACTGGAAAGAAAAATAAGTCAACTTTGCTTGCTCCCGCAGCAATACTATTATCAATAATATCCGCCACCGCAGCTTCCAATGAATATCCTATAGCTCTTGTTGATTCAATCAACGTTGGTGCATATGGTGGTAATTCTATTGGCTTCATAATTACAGACCTCCTTTAGTATTTTCTCAATAATAGTGCAAAATGTGTCCATTATTCAGTACTCTTTTATTGTACACTACTTATGATAACTTTTAATGTATTCCCGTATCCACAAACCAATTTCAACTGACGCCGTTTTCCCTTGTTCACGTAGCAAGGACATAAACTCTTCTTTTACACTAGGTTCAATTGATATTTCAATTTTGGCTGTTTTTATTCTTCCAGCAGGTCTCCCACCATTATTTTTTTTATTATTTGTCATGGCAATTCCCTCCGTCTTATTAAGAATATTATACATGGTTTTTATCATGGTGTAAAACTGTTTTTATCCTATTTCTTCCCCATTTTTGAATCACAAAAATAATGCTTAGGCACAGGGCACCCTATCGTGCCCTGCCTCTGCCACTTTCACCCCTCTCATTCTTCTTTTCTCCCTGCATTTCCATAGTCTTATCATAAATCCTCTGATAATCCTCATACACCTCATCAAACTCCAGCTTCATTCCGCAAACCTTCAAGACAGCCATATGAAGCTCCAGATTATAGTTATTATCATCCGGCAGGAATCTGAACAATTCTGCTTTCTCTTTATCCGTAAGACGCGGATAAGATAAACCCATAGAATTAATTGCCTCAACAATCTCCTCAGCACGTTGTTTTATGAAATTAGCACGCATTCCTTTATACACAAGTTTCGCCACATCCATTTCTTTCAAGACTTCATAAGTAACCAGACCTTCCACTGACTTTATATCGTTATTTACCAGAAACAGATACTCTTTCTGCAGCTGATGAAACTTCTGCAGTTCCTTCGCCATCCATGCTGCATTCTTATCAAACCGCTTCTGTTCCACCATGCGGATTCGATACATTTTATGATAGAATTTCAGTTGGAACCCACTCAGTCCACTCCGGTATAGATACAGTGGATTTGTTGAAATAAATCTTGGACGGCTGAAGCCCATATCCAAATAGTACTTGAAGTTTTCTTCCCCAAAACGCTCATCCAGCTTATCCAGCTGGTGATACCACTTGCCACCGGGAACCTTTACAAAAAAATACTTTCCATATTCAAACTGGTATCCAATTCGTTTCATCAGGAAAATAAAATGGTCCATACTCCCTGCATAATTCTGACAAAAGAGTGCATCTGCCAGAATCATTTCCTTAAACTGCTGCTCCTGTTCCCATTCCACGCGGGACAAATTTTTGGGTTCCCTGGCATACTCCGTCGGCATAATCTCCAGATTGTATTCCTTACAAAGCTTGTTTGTAATAGGTTGCATTCTGCGTTTCCATTCTCCCTTGCGGTATTCATATTTCATACCGGTAACAAGATTTACACTGTTGAATATCAAATGTGCATGCATATGGTTCTTCTCTTGGAATCTCTGGGGTTGTTTCAGTAGCCAGTTCCAGATTAGATTCTGTTGTTTCCACCGATTCCGTTTCTTCCAGCAACTCTGTAACTTCTGGTACTTCCGACTCTTCTGAATCCACAGAAGATTCTGTTATATTCAAAGGAAACTCCTGCCCCATACTTTCATCTGTTTCCTGAACCGCTTCCGAAGTCTCCACCACTATCAACGTCTCCTCTTCTGAAACATCAATCTCTTCTGCATTCGAGATACCCGCATCCGTTATAGTTTCAAATTCACTACCACCAGACAAATCACATTCGAAGCTCCTAAGTCCAACTGCTAACACCATTGTCATTAATAAAAACCTCTTCTTCATTCCAATCACCTATCCTTTCTAATCTGACACTGCTACCCTTGCAAAAACAAGAAAATTTCTTTCCACCCATCGGGAGCCACCTGAAAAAAGGGTATAAAAATAAGACCATATTGACTTCAATATGGAACCGATTCATTTTCGATTCTCTGTGTCAATTTGGTCCTATCCAGTAAAAATGCCTATTAAGTTTCCTCTTACATACTTAGGACCAGGCCCCCGAAACCCTTATAAATCCTAGGTTTCTTTCACCTGTCATAAATATATCACGTTCCCCTGTTGCTGATATCAACAAAGCCCTATCACATTTTTTAGCCATTAAATTCTTTAAGTTGGTAATAAATTCAATCTGCATTTTATTAGGCTTTAATTTATAATTCTCAATAGATGTTATTTTTCCCTTATTTGCAATACTCTTCTGCTTTTTAATTATTTCATAATTTACTCTATACTGCTCAATGAATTCATTATACTCAATTGAATGTTCATCATTCCATAATGTATTAAATTCTTCTAATATTTCCTTTGCCATTTTTCCTTGTGATGCTGATACAATTTTTGTATTCCATTCACGATTTTTAGTAATGGCACTTAATGTCATATTAGAACTTCCAATTATAATTTTATATATTTCCTGTTCTCTAAATATATATCCCTTTGTATGAAAACCACCGGTTGTATCATTTGTACAAAACATTTTAAGCTCAATATTTTTTAATTCAGATAATTTAGATAATGCTTCTGGTTCACTAAAATTCAGATAATTTGTAGTTAATATTTTGCCTGGAATATTCTTTTCTTCTAATTCCTTTAAAATTTGCAACAAAGGAGTTATTCCACTCATAGTTATAAACGCAACACTTATTGAAAATTCATCACACTTACGCAGTTCATTTTCAATAGACACAAGAACCTTTTTCCCCTTTTTATAATCATTTGAAATAAATTCTGGTCTATATGCTAAATTTGAGTTAATATTGCTATCAATATATGCTGTTTCCAAGCCACTTATTATATCTTGTATTTTGTCATTTTCACTTATTATCATTCGCCATTCTCCATTTTTCTACAATCATATTGTTTTTCTACATTGAACTACACATATCTATCATTCTCTCACAGGGACTCCAAAACCCCTAGTCTCTTTCGCTATCATATAACTTCTGTTCAACTCTATCTCAAATCTAATTATTCTACCTAACTTGCCTCTTCCCTACCCCAATGCCACATCTAACACCATCATCACAATAAATCCAATCCCGAAGCCAATCGTTCCGATATTGGAATGTTCGCCCTCTGATGCCTCCGGAATCAGTTCCTCGACTACAACATATAACATTGCTCCGGCTGCAAATGACAGCACATATGGCAAAATCGGTGTCAGGACATTTGCAAAGGCTACGGTTATAAATGCCGCAATAGGCTCAACTATTCCAGATAATGTTCCGTATAAAAACGCCTTGAATTTGCCATTGCCATCCGCTTTAAGTGGTAATGAAATAATTGCTCCCTCCGGAAAATTCTGTATTGCAATACCAATAGAAAGTGCAATTGCGCCCGCAAATGATATCGCTTTGTCCCCAGATGCAAATCCTGCGAAAGCTACACCAACTGCCATACCCTCTGGTATATTATGAAGTGTTACTGCAAAGACAAGCATTGTCGTTTTTTTTAAATTCGCTTTAATACCCTCAGGTTCATCTGAACCCATATGTAAATGAGGGATAATTCTATCCATTATTAATAAAAATGCCATACCAAGTGCAAGTCCTGTACAAGCCGGTATAAATGCAAGTCGTTTCATTGATGATGACATATCGATTGCTGGTATAATGAGCGACCATACCGATGCCGCCACCATTACTCCTGATGCAAAACCTAATAATGCCTTTTGAATCTTCGGTCTTATCTGATCTTTAAGTAAGAACACACATGCTGCACCTAATGTTGTTCCTATAAATGGTATAAGAATACCAATAATAATATCTATCATTCAAACCTCCTGACTTTATAAAGCTCATTCTTCTCCTGGCTTCATAAAGTTCACTCTTCTTCATAACATTATATTATTCAATATTTCTATTCTGTTACTTATATAAATACTATGCCAATAACTTTTCTAACTTATTATTTATAACTTACTATTTCTAATTTACTATTTAAACTTATTATTTCATAACTAACTATTCTTAAATTTCTATTCATAATATTCGTCCATACACACCACAAATTCATCAAATATCATCTGGTCAGCAAGTGTAAGTCTGTCATACATCTCATCAATCTGGTCTACTGTAAGAATCTTTGCTTCTGTTGTTTCTCCAGGTTGCAATTTAATATCTTTAAGTTTCAAATGCGGATTAGCTTCCACATCATACACATCCATAAGCAGACTGCTACCATCAATATTCAATTGTCCAAGATAATTGAATTTATCAGGTACTACAGTAATGCCTGTTTCTTCCATAAGTTCTCTTATTCCTGCTTCTTTGCTGTCCTCATCTGCATGAACTGCACCTCCTGGGAACTCCCACATTCCTGCAAACGTTTTATTTTTATCACGTTTTGTAATAAGAACTTTTTCTCCAATTCTTACTATCATAACTGCTGCTAACATAAATTCTCCATCAGCAGGTTTGTATTCGCCTCTTGTAACCACCCTACCGGTATCTTCGCCATTTTCATTGTATATTCTTATTTTTTCCATTGTAATCCTCGCTTCTTTATAATTTAACCACAGTCATATCATGATGCATTGCGGGTAAAATCTTTTCAATTAAATCTTTTGTCCTAAATCTCAGACTCGATGTGTTAATACATGGGTGGCATCCAATGTATTCGCCGTCTAATAATTCTTCATCTACCAAAAGTCTTACTGCATTATCAGTGTCATTCATAAGTCCCATAACACTGACTGAACCTGGCGTTATGTCTAAATATTTTTCCATAAATTCAGGTGAAGCAAATGATAATCTCGGACTGTTAATCTGTGATGAGATTTCCTTTGTCTTAAACTTTTTATCGCCGACTATCATCAATAGATAAAATTTAGTTTTCTGGGTATTACATAAGAACAGATTTTTACAAACTGTTGCGTCAAGAATTTTATCTACTTCTTCACAATCTTCCATTGTATTCGCTGCCTCATGGTCTACTCTTTCATATTCAATTGAAAGACTATCTAACAGGTCGTAAACACGAACCTCTTTAGCAAGTCTGTCATCTGTATTTTCAGGTCTTCCTTTAACTAACTGCATTTCTTCCTCCATAATCTTTTGATATTATCATTGAATAACTGCGTTTCTTTCATTATATTCTTTGGTTTTATCTATCGTCTGCATTTTTTTATACATATAAATGTAATAATTATTCCGCACACTATTAACGCCATTCCAATAAATGTATTTCTATTATCTTTAACAAATGATTTGGCTTCAGAGCTTCTATTATCTGAATCTGTTTTATCACTTTTCTGTTTCATAATTCCATTAAGTTCAATAATATTGCTGTCCGAACTCACATCATCTCTATTATATACCCTCACAATTAAATTTCCAATATCGACATTAATATCTGATAAAGTAACCTCAATGGTATCTTCTGAACTTCTCTTATCATTCCAGATTTTCAGTTCTGAAAATGTCTTACCACCATCTAAAGAATATGAATAATAATTTATATATGAGTCCGAATCTTTTGCACTTACTGAAAATGTTATACTATTATTTCCAATATATTTAAGGTATATGCTGCATTTTTCAGGCGGGGTATTATCAGGATATACTCTTTCTTGTGGCTCGGCAACATCTAATTTCTTATAGTCAGAATAATCCACACCAAGTTCGGTGCTTTTTAATCCAAAATATTTTGCTACGGCAGTCGCATCAAGTTTACCAAACTTCTCCAGATTTTCGATATTTACATTTTCAGCATTATCATTCTCAGTATTTTCATTTACTATGTATCTTCTGTCCTCTTTATTATCCACGTAGCAATGCTCTATAATTACTGCATTTATGCCACGCCACTCATTTTCCCTGATAATTCCGTAATATTCGTCACCGTCATCTCCAATTCTGGTCTTGATTCCACGTATAAAAAGCCCCATTTGTGACAGTTCATTTAGCTCAATATCCGCAAACTGATATCCCGCCACATAGTAACTTCCGATGCTTGGAATCCAGACTTCCGAACCATATTTGCCATGTAGTTCTGATGCATTAAAATGTATGCTAAAGAGAAAATCTGCATTCACACTCTTTGCAAATTCACTCCTTGCCCTTAGTGACATCGACACATCTTCACTATCGTGTGTCAGATATACTTTTACGCCATTATATTTTGACAGTTCTTCATACATTGCCTTCGCAACAATCATATTTATATGTCTTTCTACAATATTACCATTTATTGCGCCATCGTCCGATTCGCCTCTTAATCCACCATGTCCCGGATCAATTACGACTACGACATTTCCATTTTCGTCTGCTCCATAGACTTTATTTCCGTAGTTAAGCCCAATTAACATAATGACAATAATTAAGATATATCTTAATATTAATGTCTTAATTTTTAAACCATTATTTACTTGATTAATAAATATTCTCATTTTCCCGTCCCAAATTCTTAATTTCAATAATTTCAGCCTGTATTTTTTCTGCTTCTGAGATATCATGTGTTACCATAATAACAGCTCTTCCATTCAGATATTTTACCATATATCTGATTATATTGTCTTTAAGAATTGTATCCAGACCCTTAAATGGTTCGTCTAGAAGTATTATTTCAGACGACTTCATCATGCATCTTACGATTGCTACGCGTCTCTTCATTCCCCCGCTTAATTCACTGACTATTTTATTACCGGCACCCTCTAATCCCACTTCTTTCAGATGCATATCAGCTTCGGCTTTATCAAATCTGCTGCCAAGCACACAATATAGATTCGTATACACATCTGTATTTTCTAACAGACGGTCCTCCTGAAATACCATCGACACCTTCCCCACAAATGTAATTTTCCCGCTATCGGCTTTCTCAAGACCTGCTATTATGCGAAGCAGCGTCGTCTTGCCAATTCCTGATTTGCCATAAATGCAGATTCGTTCACTTTCGTTTAAGTTAAATGAAATATTTTCTAATACCTTTTGTTTTCCATATGATTTTGTAATTTCCTTAATCATTAAAATATTATTATTTTCTAATTTCTCATATTCTCCCTTTTTCTTATGTGATTTATCTGCTTTATTCTCATTCTCTGCTTTTCTGCTTATATTGGTTTTTTCAATAATACACGATAATTTATTTAATAAATATATGCATACGCCTTCAAAAAAAACACTCATAAGCACAATTACAACCGTCCACGCAAATAGCTCATCTGTCATCAGATATAATTTCGATTTATATAATTCGCTGCCTATCGATTGGAAAGGCAGTCCTATTATTTCTGCTGCAATTCCTGCTTTAAAGCAGAAACCAAGTCCTATCTTGCAAGCCGACATAAAACCACTGACTAATGCGGGAACATAGATAAATCTAAGCCTTCTTAAAAGACCTACATTAAATATATCTGCCATTTCTAATAAATTATTATCAACATTATCGAAGCTCTGCAATATATTTATGTAAACCACAGGTGTTACCATTACAAATGAAATTAATACCGATAGTTTGTCTGATTTGACCCATAAAAGTGCAAGAATTATAAACGAAGCTACCGGTACGGTCTTTAGCAAACGCATAAATGGTGACACGAGTACATCAATAATTTTCACAAATGAAGATATAATTGCTGAAAATGTTCCGGCTATTAATGCAAGCAGAAAGCCTTTTGCTATTTTACTGAATGTATTAAATATTGTCTGCCAGAAGCCCGCCCTTTTACCGATTCTTATTAATGCTTTATATGTTGCCTCAGGCGATGGCAGAAATATACTGCTGTTTATTTTCAATGATAAAAAATGCCATACAAAAAGCCAGAAACATATTGCTGTTATTGTAAGGACAATTTTTTTCACAATATTATTCAGACTTTTCATATGGCCTCCTATTTTAGTTTACATAATAAAATGCATCATCAGGTAATGTTCCACCTACTGCTTTCGCATCTGCATCAAATAAAACATTTAAGTAAGAAGATATATCTGATTTCATCTCATCTCCTGATTCAAACTTGATATTACAGTAAGGAATCGCCTTCTTAGCTATAGCTGCTTTGAATATATCATATTTCTCAACTAATGCTGCTGCGTCATCTACATTTCTGTTAACATATTCTGTTGATTCCTTATAGTCTGCTAAGAATTTGTCAAATGCTGCTTTATTCTCTTCAAGGACTTCATTTCTGACAATTACTACACCTGTTACAAGTGAACCGTCTGAAACTTTTTCCCACTCTTTAGTCATATCCAGAACTATTTTCATATTTTCGTTCTGTGCAAGAACTGTTGTAACATATGGCTGTGGAAGCATTGCTACTGCATCTGTCGCTTCACTCATAGCTGCTGCCACTTCAGTTGCCTCTGATTTGTATTCTATCTTAACATCTTCGCCCGGTTTAAGACCGTTTTTCTCCAGAATATAATTAAGCGTATATTCAGGTGTAGTTCCCTGACCTGTAGTTATAATTGTTTTTCCTTTAAGGCCAGTTACTGTTGAAATATCATCTGATGTAGAAATCATATAGAGTACACCAAGTGTATTAATGGCTGCGACTTTAATTCCACCATTTGTCTTATTATACAATACCGATGCAAGATTGCAGGGTACAGCGGCAATATCTATATCACCTTTTACAATTCCTGCTGTTATCTCATCAGCGGCACCGTATACTGTAACTTTGTACTTGTTATTATCATTAGTCTGGGTTGATGCACTGTCGTCCCATGCTTTAACAAAACCAATTGCTGTAGGTCCTTTTAACATTGCAATATTATATTCTCTTGCATCTTCTGCCGTAAATGAAGTTCCATTATCTTTATTATCTTCATTATTCTTAACTGTTTCCTTATCATCTTTACCTGTGGCTACACTGTTAGTCGTTTCTTTCTGAGTTTTATCACCGCCACAGCCTGCTAATAATGTCATTGCAAGCATCAAGGTTAAAATAACCGCTGAAATTCTCTTTGTCATTGATTCTTCCTCCTGTTTCTGCTTCTTTCAAAGGTATTTTTAGAATTATTTCTTAGAATATACAGTTTTAACTGATATTCCCTTAATCATTCCAAGTTTACCGGATAAAGAACTGATAACATCATTAGGTGCATCTATTACGATGCTTATAATATTCACCTGTTTCTCTCTATATGGAATTCCCATTCTGCCAATTATGTAACTGCCATAATTATGTAGAATCTCGTTTACATTTTCCACAGCATTTGTGTCTTCTACGATAATCCCTATCAATGCAATTCTAGTTTCCATTTTTCCTCCATTTACTATAGAATTCCTGGTAACGAATAAAGAATGTCGCTTGCGACATTCTTCGCCTGCGGCGGGTTGCTATAGCAACATTTTCTGCTCCGCCGCAGTGCGATCCCTGCGGAGCGTTTTTAACTTACCAGGACAATTTCAACGAAATTTCCTGGTAAGTTAAAATAGAGCCATCAAAAGATGACTCTATCTCTTATCTTTACATACAATGTAACTTCTTGACTGCATATAATATCTTATGCATTACTTTTGATAACTAATAATCCATCTCACTATATCCTCAGCCATTATCCTACCAGATGCTAAATCAAGAATTCTCTATCAGTCTTTTATGGAGTGAAATAACCTGCTCTTTACTTAATCTTATCATTTTGCAAGTTCCTCATAAGCCTCCATATTTTGTTTAATAAGGCGCTCAGAAATTGCAAATACATCTTCTGTTGATGCAATTTTTTCCTGTTCTGCCTTACTAAAATCAATTACAAGATATCGCGGTACATTATTTTTAAGAATAACCGCTGTGCCATGCTCATCAACTACTCTGGCAACCTTTGAAAAATTCTGATTTGCTTCTGTTATAGAAATCATTGAATTTGTATCAATTGTCATAATATGCACCTCACCTTCACTTATATTTATACAAATTATAGGATAAATACAACCTATTTAATCCTCATTCATCTTCGCTAACTTGGCAGCCTGGTCAGCCGCAATACAAGCATCAATTATCTCCTGAATGTCTCCATTCATAATCTTATCTAACTTATAAAGTGTAAGACCGATTCTGTGGTCTGTAACTCTTCCCTGTGGGAAGTTATAAGTTCTGATTTTCTCTGAACGGTCACCTGTACCAATCTGGCTTCGTCTTGCCTCAGCCTCAGCATCATGGGCTTTCTGACATTCAATATCATATAATTTAGAACGTAATAAAGCAAATGCCTTAGCTTTATTCTGTAACTGCGATTTTTCTGTCTGGCTGTATACAACAATTCCTGATGGAAAATGTGTTAAACGAACCGCTGAATCGGTTGTGTTGACACACTGTCCACCATTACCTGAAGCACGCATAACGTCGATACGGATATCTTTCTCATCAATCTGGACATCGACTTCTTCAGCTTCCGGCATAACTGCAACTGTAATTGTAGATGTATGGATACGTCCGCCTGATTCTGTCTCCGGTACACGCTGTACACGATGCACACCTGATTCATATTTAAGAACTGAATAAGCACCCTGACCTGTTACCATAAATGTAACATTCTTCATTCCGCCTATTCCGATTTCTTCACATTCCATTAATTCAACTTTCCAGTTCTTGCTTTCTGCATAATGCACATACATACGATAGATTTCATAGGCAAATAATGCTGCCTCATCTCCACCTGCACCTGCACGAATCTCCACGATAACGTTCTTGTCATCATTAGGGTCCTTTGGAAGTAAAAGAATCTTAAGCTGTTTTTCTAATTCTTCAATTCTTGCTTTAGCTTCATTTAATTCCTCTTTAGCAAGTTCTTTCATCTCTTCGTCACTCTCTTCATCGAGAATGGCAAGACTGTCCTGTACAGTTTCCTTGCATTTCTTATATTCTTTATATGCTTCAACAATAGGTGCAAGGTCTGCCTGTTCTTTCATAAGCTTTCTAAATCTGACCTGATCATTTGCAATTGACGGGTCATTAAGCTCAAGCATTAACTCTTCATATCTTCTTACAAGATCATCTAATCTGTCAAACATAAATCTGTCTCCTTTTTCCTGTTACAACTCTGTCATTTCCTGACAAATCTTTTAGTACCTCTATATCAGTAAACCCTTTTTGACGAAGCAGTTCCTTAACCTGCTCGCTCTGGTCATATCCGATTTCAAATATAATGTAACCGTCTTTTTCCATATATTCCTTACATTCATCAATTATTTTTCTGTAGAATTTAAGTCCGTCTGCATCACCATCTAATGCCATTCGTGGCTCGTATTCCCTTACCTCCGGCATAAGCTTTTCTACTTCTTCTGACTTAATATATGGTGGGTTTGATACAATAATATTATATTTTCCCTTGATATTAGTAAATAAATCGCTTTTTTCAAAATGTACATTGTCCACCTTATTCAAATTCGCATTTTCATTAGCTACCTCTAATGCTTTTTCTGACAAATCCGAACCTGTTACTTTCGTATTTGGACACATTTTCGCAATGGATATCGCTATACAGCCACTTCCCGTACACAAATCAAGCACATTTATATCCTGTTTATCCGCATAATAATCAGCACCGATGACTTCAACCGCTTTTTCAACAAGCAGTTCGGTGTCCTGACGAGGAATCAATACATTTTCATTCACCTTAAATGGCAAACCCATAAATTCCCATTCTCCAACTATATATTGAAGTGGATAATGTGTCATTCTCTTCTCAATTGCCTGAAAATACTTCTCTTCAATATCTAATGGTACTTCATCATGCATTTTGATAAAATACTCCGTCCTTGATATAGCACATATTTTCTCTACAAGAATCCACGCATCATAATCATGGTCATTAATCCCTGATCTAAATAGTTTCAATTGTCCCTGTTTTACCAATTCTGCGTACTTCATACTTCCTCCGCCTATTGATTCATATAACAGTTATTGATTAGTTTCTTCACTATTTTCTGCTAAAAATGTTCTCCAGTCGAATACTGCTTCGACTGCCTTAATTGCCACTTCTGCCATCTTCTCATCCGGCTCTTTAGTTGTAAGCTTCTGTAATGCCATACCCGGCGCACTTACTATATCCACTAATTTACCCTCATGTTGTCCGGCAAATCTAAGCACTTCATAAGATACCCCTGCAATAACAGGTATCATTAATATTCTTACTACTATCTTCATAACCGGTTGCTGAACCGGAATAAGAATAAAGAATATAATACTGATTGCCATTACAAGGAATAAGAAGCTCGTTCCACATCTCTTATGCAGTCTTGAGCTTTTTAATACATTATCTACATTTAATTCCATACCATGTTCAATACAGTTAATACATTTGTGTTCTGCACCATGGTACATAAATGTTCTCTGTATATCTTTCATTCTCGATATTAAGAATATATATATAAGAAATAATGTAATTCTTATCAATCCCTCGATTAACGAAATTATTGTATACGAAATAATATGGAAATATTTCTTAATTAAATCAGAAGCAATGCTTGGCAATACTACAAATAAACCAATCGCAATAAGTGCCGCCACAATTACCGTTATCGTCATTATCGCACTTTCTGCTTTCTCCTTGAATAAAGAATCGGCAACTTTATCACCTTTCTTTACTTCTTCTGTTTCCTCTTCTTCATAAAATTCAGCCGAAAACATAAGAGTTGACATTCCTATGATTAACGAATCTATAAAATTAAATACACCTCTAATAAAAGGCAGATTAAGTATTTTATTACCTTTCGTTATTCCTTTGTATTCTTTAACACATACTTCTATTTCCTGATTAGGTTTTCTGACAGCTACGGCATATTTGTCTTTATTCTTCATCATTATGCCTTCTAATACTGCCTGACCACCAATTCCTGATGGTTTCATTATGTCACCTCCCTGATGTGATTATTATATCATATCTTTTATGATAAAAATAGAGGCCGTCACAAGAAATTCCATTCATTAAAATAGAACATTCATGCGACAGCCTCTATAACTATTACTTATTTATTATCTGCCATACCATATTTACGATTGAACTTATCAATACGTCCACGAGCCTTAGCAGCTTTCTGCTGTCCTGTGTAGAATGAATGACATTTTGAGCAGATTTCTACGTGGATATCTTCCTTTGTAGATCCTGTTACGAATCCATTACCACAGTTACAAACAACCTTTGCCTGGTAGTATGCTGGATGTATTCCTTCTCTCATTATTTTCACCTCTTTACAATATCTTTATATGATTTATCCTTATTTCTTTTTATCATTTTGATAAACAGCTTTGTTATTGTATCATAGCGTTCTATATAATGCAAGCACAAATTTTATTTTTATATAAATTTTTCAAATTGAAAATTTTACACTCTTCTATTCTTTATGACAGTCTGTACGAATTCCGCATTATTCTTAGTTTTGGTAAATAAGTCAAGAATTCTTTCTGCAGCTTCATCGGTCTTTAAGCCGTTAAGTGCTTTTCTCATAATATCAACCGCTTCAAGCTCTTCTTTATTAAGAAGGAGGTCTTCTCTACGGGTTCCTGACTTAGCTATATCTATGGCAGGAAAAACTCTCT